>Ga0164318_10000353_pt1 | contig 33438 bp, 34 predicted proteins | sample GuaBasSedimGuay9_FD_113734 | JGI IMG/M metagenome (GOLD analysis project Ga0164318, IMG submission 113734) | Subseafloor sediment microbial communities from Guaymas Basin, Gulf of California, Mexico - Guay9, Core 4571-4, 0-3 cm | ecosystem: Environmental > Aquatic > Marine > Hydrothermal vents...
CGAGAATAATTTCAATCAGTTCTTCTTTGGTTTTTTCGCAATATTGTATCGTTGCCATATTAACAATACGGCAACAAATACAATTTTATTAACTTTTTTACTCAATCGGCTAAATAATTACACTTAAACAGATAAAGTGGATATATGCTTTGAGAAATTTGGGTGGATACTTCATAGTAATAGGACAAAAAATCTAATGCGAAACGTAGTCAGCTCTCCACTTATGAAATGTTTTTCCAGTCAGCCATTTTTTTCCCTTCTCCCTCTTTTACGATAGACGGTTCTCTAGAGATCTTGGCTCCTGCCTGTCTCGAGAAAAATATATTTCTTTCCATCGATCTTATTTATAGGATTTACCATCTATGGCAGTTATACGGAATTTCGGCGCCACTGAAGATTCGCACAACCTTTTAACGTGCCTATTTTTCTGCAACCACGAGCATTTCAAAGTCTTCCGGAGTTAATTGATCTTTCCGTGAGTAGGCTCCAAGCTTCGAACCAAAAATATCTATTTTTTCATACCCAAGGGTTTTAAGGTGCCAGGTTATTTCACTTGGCACATAATAACGCTCATTGCATTTTAGTTCTTTTTTATTGCCTAAATCATCTTCAAACACAACAGTATTATAATCACGGAAAGTCATCAAATCAAAGGAGCACTCTTTACACTGGGACTGGCCTTCTTTCTGCACCGACTTATAGAATTCATTGACAGAATGAAACAACGGAAACAATCCGTTTAATGTGGTGAAAATAAACTTGCCTTTACTTTTGAGCGCTTTTGTTACGTTCTTGAGGATCTCAAAGTTCATCTCATCTGTTTCCATCAAAGAAAACGCACCTTCACAAAGCATTATGGCAGCATCAAACTCTCCCTTAAAAGGAAGTTTGCGTGCATCAAGTTTCTGAAAATCGATTTTAAGATTACACAGTTTTGCTTTCTCCTTTGCCCTGGTAAGCTGAGATTCTGACAAATCAATTCCAGTGATTCTGTAGCCTCGTTTTGATAGCTCAATCGAATGCCTCCCTGTTCCGCAACCCACATCAATTATTCTCATATTTTTGTTATAATTTAATTCTTGTTCTATAAAATCACATTCACCCAGAGTTCCCTGAACAAAACACTCCTTATCATATCTCTTTGCATAATTTTCAAATAATGACTCATACCATTGTTTCATCGTTGTCTCCTGCATTTACCATTTCTATATTCACTTATTAATAATTCCTTCTGTTTTCTCGGCAACTTCTTTATATCTCTTTCCCAGCGTAATGCGATTCTGTAATATTTAAATTCCTTTGCAAAAAGCAGTTTTATAGGCCCCTTTCCTTTTAAATATTTGGCTCCGCGTCCCGTATTGTGGTCTTCTATTCTTTTGGCGAGATTGCTCGTATATCCGGTGTAATAGTTGCCGTTCTTGCACTGGACTATATATACAAAAAACTTTCCGCTACGCTTTATCTTTTTCCTCATATAAATATTTCAAGGGTCAAATCGTTATTATTGATTTATTTACCAATAATAAAAATTTGACCCTTAATAGGTTTACAAAAATAATAATTTCACTGCCACAAGCAAGATAGCTATGAGCACAATCTTACGAAATGTTTGCTGATTGATTCGGCCTAAAAATTTCTTTCCTGTTTTCACACCGAAATAAGCACTAACTACCAAAAATGGCAAAAGAATATAATATGATGAATCCTGAACAATATCGGTTAATAAATATGTAGGAATCCTTGTTAAATCTATGACAAAAGCAATCATGGCTGAAGTACCTACATAAACCTCTTTGGATAGATTAAAAGCAATAAGGAATGATGATCTAATGGCACCCCCCAGTCCAATTAGCCCTGCCAATAACCCTGATAAACTTCCACCTAATATTGCATTAATTCGTGTTTCCCTAAAAGCAAACTTTGGCTTCAGAAGTGAATATATTGCAAAAATTATTAAAAATACAGCAACAGATTTTTTTATAGTATCAACTTGAATTTTTGAAATTAATAAAGCTCCGAGGAAAGCAAAAACAATACTCGGAATGCCGAAAAATATGAAAGTTTTGAAGTCAATCTTATTCCAAAAGGCTTTTATCTTAAATGTGTTATTAAATAAATGAAAACAGGCAATGAGAAAAATAGCAGTTTTTGCGTCCATGAACATAATTCCAACCGGTATGAGTAACGTTGAACTTCCAAAACCGGCCAGAGTTGCAATTACAGCAGCTATATAAGAAAAAAATAAAAAAGCAACATTTATTAACATTTTACTATCTTCTACTAAACCAATATTTTATAAACTATGAAAATAATGATGATTTAATTATTTCACTACTTTTTCTTCTCCATAAAACATATGACTTTCTGAGATACCACATCAGACATTATCTTTAAATTTCTATTTGCTACGTCATAGACTCTGATAATATCCTTATACTTTTCTGACTTTGCAATAAGTTTCGGGAATACATCACTAAATTGCATCATCAATTCTGAGTTGAATAGGACATCTTTATTTTCGGTAAATAATGCAATGTAGAATATATTAGTTTCTACCAAATCCTGAAAAAAGTGCGTTCCAAATGACAATTCCGGCATAAGATTACCGGCGGAAAATGCAACCTCCATAAGAGCAACTACATTATTTATCTCGGCAAATTTAACCGGTATACCCAAAGAAGGCGTTGTGGTGCCCCATCTGCCAGGTCCTATAAGTAAAGTAGGTATTTTATCCCTGTTTCCTAAAGCCCTGTTTAAATCTCCTACGATACGTGCAATATCATATTTTTCGGTAAAGGTAAGTTCAGCATATTTTCCCGTATCTACGTAAACGATTCTATCAATCTTTTGGGAAATATTGCCTCCTAAAAAATATCCTTGTGACTGAAAAAGTATATTTTCTTTGATGACTCGTGACGGTATTTCTATCCTACGTCCTAGTCCCTGTGTCTGCAGCGGGCGGCATTGCAGAAGATTTATCTTAAAACTATTATCCTTTGTAAAATTTACCGTAAACTCTATCTCAACCGGATAATGATAACTATGCTGGAGTGTTTTTAATATTTTTCCGAAATAGTCCTTAAAAATACTGTCATTAAAAAGATTATCCAGTGTTAAGATCCAGTATTCTTTGTCCTTTATACCCCTGTCTCTCATCATTTCTATGGCTTCATAATCTTTTACTGCCAAAGAAGTTATATCTTTATAAGCTTTTTCTTCCATGAGAGTCTCAAAAGGAATAGTCGTAAATGCATTATCTTTTGTATTTATGATATCAACCTCGTGCTGCGAATACTTTCTTAAATCACTTTTTTCTGCATACGGTCTTCGTAATGGGTTATCAAGTGCAACCATTCTCGGATAATCCCCTTCGACGCGATTAACCGCTCTTGTTCCAAGTCCAAATACAAGTCTTAGCATACCTGCTTCAGGATGAAGGTCTTTATTCCATACATATGTATTATAAGATATCCCAACTCCTGCTAGATCAGGGAAAAAATAATTATTGTGATGAGCACCTGAAACTCTCTGGACTAAAAGCGCCATTTGTTCATCTAATTTATCTAAGCCACGCTGTTTTCTATACACTAAGGCATCTTCACTCATTGCACTTGCATAAATCCGCCTTACAGCATCGGCAAACTGAATATACCTTTGCTCAGGAGTTCCTTGATTTGCCAAAAATATGCTATCGTACTTTCCCGCAAAGGCATTACCAAAACTATCCTCAAGCAGACTACTTGAGCGTACAATAATAGGAGATGAACCAAAGTACTCTATAATCTGCTGAAAGTCTTCTCTGATTTCTTCGGGAAACATCCCGTAAAGCATTTTCTCTTTTAAAATTTTTGCTATTCCATAATATCCTTCCTCAGTTTTCTGCTGCATTCGCAATTTCCACCAGTGATTCTGCACAATATAAGAATAAAATATATCAGAACCTATATAGAAAGAATCATGAGGCTCTGAGATATCATTCCAATTCAATGATTTACTTTTTGAAAGAATTTTTCTCGATAAAAGCATGCCCACGGTTTTCCCTCCGACAAAACCTGTTCCAATCAACCTAGATTTTATATCTATAAACTCTTCAAGTGAAAAATTTCGTATTACCATAGATAAAATCTTTTTATTCTTCGAAATCATTATTCCGGATAACTTCTTTATCATATTTTTAATTTTTTGTTCCCCTCCACCTTCTTTTAACAACTCCTCTGCCTCAAGGAACAACCGGTCCCAGTAATCGAGATTCCTTTTAGCTGCTTCGATTCCCTTCTTTCTAATATAAGAAAGAACTTTAACGGAACTAACACTGTCGGTAATCGGAATAAATTTATCTTTATCCTTCTGATGCGGCAGGAACATAGTAGGCGTATATCGTTCCCATACTTTTAGTGGATGTATATAACACCTTCCTTTGTAACGGTAGACATCAGCAAGTATCTGCGTTGTCTCACGGATTCTGGCTATGGACTTAAAAGAATGATTATTGCGCAATATCGAGAAATAGGCCAATGTCTTTAGCTCATAAAGATAAGGACAGGTAACCATAAAGAAATTACCTATCATGAGGTCCGTTGCCCATGCGGAAAGCAGTTCGGACAAGCAATCAAACACATAATAAGCCCCTACGCCTTGCTGGGTGATAATATCGTATATCTTTGTAGTAAAAGTCTCAAATCCGGCGTAAGCGTTTAACTCATATCTCTTTATTTTTTTTGATGTCGGGATTAATTCTTTATGTTTAGCAAACCTTATATAAATAACTTTCTTATTATTCTTTAAAGCCTCCTGCACATATGGCCTTACAAAACCGATATAGTCGTCTATGTCATCGATTTGCAAGACAACATTGTCCCCCGCCCTTAAACCAGTAATTACTTCATCTAAACCTTTTATTCCCGTACTGATCATATTAATAAAATTCCTTCCTTAAAAAAACATTACTCTAATAGATATTTAATAACAAATAGCTAATTCATACATTCTGCAATTCACTTAACTTCAACAGATGCATTTGCATCAAATGGATTAGTTCTGATTGCAAGAGAGAATAAATACGGATAGTTGGATTTTAAATGTTTCATATAATCCAGCCATTCTGCAATTAAAAGATGGTATACCCTCTTTATATCTCCAGCAAGGTGCTCATAATCGGTTTCAGGCAATCCGCTCAGTCTCTTTCTATTAACAAGTTCCTCTGTTAAATGAAAAACTGCCCAAAGAAGATTCGTGAAAGACTCATGTTCCAGGAGGTTCGGATTTTCTAGGAGATTTAATAAAAATTGTCTTTTATCTTTTAAAAAATTTTTAATTGTTTCCAAATCCCCCTTCTTGCTATCAATGTGGTAACTATGGTCTTTAATGCTTCTGCATATTTTTAAAAATTCCTTCTCAGACCAATCATTCGTTATAACGAGTTTTTGAGTAATTTTAAACGCGTCTTTATCAAATGTTGAAAATGCTTTCAATAATTCTATTCCAACTTCACTAAAAAAAGCTCCTATAACCATGTTTAATTTATTAAGCATAGAGCGCTTTTCCCTGTAATGTAACAACTGATGCAGAACCAGAGTCACCAGCAAAACCTCAAAGAAGACAAACGCTATATCTCCAATAAGATATATCATAATATGATGAACATCTCTAAAAATTAAATAATGAATAAAATAAACCAGAGCAGATAAAGCTATGAGGAAAAGGCCCAAAATAAATTGCCAATTTAATAAACGTTTCATATTTTTATTTCCTTTATTTTCCTATCTCTTCTTCAACCTCTTCGGCACCTTCTTTATAGAATTTTTCTTCATCCGGTGCAAGTTCTTTCAATAGTCTTAGAAACTCACCGGCATGGACACGCTCCTCATCAGCAATGTCTTTTAACACATCCTGGGCTAATTTGTTATCAGTCGACTCGGCAAGCTGCATATAAAGCTGAATCGCTTCATACTCAGCTGCAATCATAAACCTTATTGCACGAATTAACTCTTCATTAGTAACCTTACGATCATTTTTAAGTCCTGAAAACGGGCTTCCGAATTCCGGCATAAATACCTCCTTTATAAAATTATACTATTTTTAACCTTGTATCTTTTCCATAGGTTGCCCGCAGCAAACAAGCTCTCCGCCCCCTACTTTTGTCACAGAGACTTCGTTGCCGCAAATGTTGCATTTATACTTTTCACCGACTTTCTCTACTGCCATAATTACCTCCTTAATATAAATTTTTTTTTAGATTAAACATATAATTATTCTCACGCAGACCATTTCATTTTTATGTCCAAAACAGGGCTTCCATCAATTGCATCTAAACCATCGACATAAAGTTTCGAGCCTTCCACCTTAACCAACTTAACATTTTGGATAGCTACCCTAGACAATCTATGAGGAGTCCTTGAAGCAAACACACCTACCTTTTTGCCGTCTAAGCCTCTATTAAAAACAGATCTAACTTCTTTTGATTTATGCAAATAATAAACAACGGTTATATATTCCTCCTCCTCAATTTTAAACATAAACGGCTTCTGAGAATCTAACAATTCTATACAAGATAAATTATTTTCTCCCCTCACGCCAAAATCAGAGCCGTCGAGTTCTAACTTATTTTTTACAAAACCTATGGGAAAAATTTTAAAAGGTTTAACGTTACCATACATACAATATTCGCATATTGTTTTACCGTCAACAATAAAAATCTCAGTACCATTAATATTCTTTTTACACTTATCGCATTTATGTTTAATATTATTATATTTCATATAGATTAATTACTTTTTATATAGCTTTTAATCTCATTTACATTCAAGATTTTACCCTCACTAATTATCCGTTCATCAATAACAAGCGATGGGGTAAACATGATGCCTTTCTCCGTAATTTTCTTAATGTCTGTAATGTGCTCAACCGATGTTTGGATTCCGGACTCTTTTATTGCCTGCTCTGCGTTTTTACTTAATTCATGACATTTGGGACAACCTTTTCCATAAACCTGTACTTTCATAAAAATTCCCTTCTATTTCACCAAAGATCCGAATATTATTCCGCTTATCGCGGCCATAATAACAACTATTAAAATATATGCAACAGTTTTTCTAATACCAATTACACTCTTTATAACAAGCATATTTGGCAAGCTTAGAGCAGGTCCTGCTAGTAACAATGCCAAAGCAGGACCTTTGCCCATACCCGCACCTATTAGTCCCTGCAATATTGGTACTTCTGTAAGCGTAGCAAAATACATCAAGGCACCAAAAACAGAAGCAAATACATTAGCATAAAAAGAATTACCGCCGACCAACCTTTCAACGAAGCTTGATGGTATTATACCCTCTTGTCCTACTCTGCCAAGAAGGAATCCTGCAACTAATACACCCAATAAAAGTAATGGTAATATCTGAAATGCAAAGTCCCAGCTTAATGTTGACCACTTTTTGATTTCATCTTTATTAAACCACTTTGCCAAAACCAACCCTAACACTATTAAAAAAAAAGCCGTAATAACCCACTTGAAATTATATATTATCATCCACATAGTTGAATCTGACGAAGCAGGTTTTACCCAATTGGCAAATATTAAAATACAAACCATTGAAGCAAAATATATAGTATTCTTCCATAAAGGTCTGCTATTTTCTTCTTCAGGTATTGTAAAATTTCCCTGACCATGCCTTTCCTTTTCTTCTTTTAAATAAATGATATGCATAAGTAATCCTACGATTACACTAAAAACAACAGCCCCAAGAGCCCTTGCAAGGCCAAATTGCCAGCCGAGTACTCTTGCGGTAAAAATAATCGCTAATACATTTATGGCAGGTCCTGAATAAAGAAAAGCTATGGCAGGCCCTAATCCTGCACCCCGTTTATATATCCCAGAAAATAACGGCAAGACTGTACAAGAGCAAACGGCTAAAATACTTCCTGAAACAGCAGCAACACTATACGATAATACCTTTTTTGCTTCAAAACCAAAATACTTAATAACTGACGCCTGACTCACAAAAACAGATATGGCCCCTGCAATAAAAAATGCAGGCACAAGACATAACAATACATGTTCACGGGCGTACCATTTAACGAGTGCTATTGCTTCAAATAAAGGGTTCCTGAATGGTAAAAGCTCCACAGGCATATAGTAACACCCTAAGAATACAACAAAAACAGCAAGAAATTTTTTCTTTACTCCTTTACTCACAATACCTCAAATTGTTATTTAATATAAATTGATAAAAATCGGATAAGGTAGGAATTATATCAAAAATATATAGGTATGTCGTCTAATTTTAAAATTCGAAAATAACAACTTATTCAACTATCTTATATTATATAAGTTAAACCTTATTTATATAATCCTTCTCTTTATCAATTCAATAAAGTAACTCTTTTACACTGTTAATTGAGAGGGCAAGGTGGTTTATTTCCTTTTCGTTTAAATCGAATGGTAGATTTAACGTCAAGATACTGTCCGATAAAAATTTGGCTGTTTTACTAGTACCCCCATTACTCATAAAAGAGCAATCATTTGCATAGGCAAGATTTGTATCAATCCCTGCAAAAAGCAATTTCCTGAAAGCTTTAAATTTATCCTTAGTTTTTAAAGGAATCATAAAATAGTTTGGAAGGCACTTATCTGCAAACAATTGAAGTGATATAGATGAATCCAACCTTTTATACAATTCTTCTGCGATTTTTCTCCTTTTTGATATTAAAGATTCCATATTAACCATTTGTTTTATGCCCAGCATTGCCTGCAAATTAGTAAATTTCATTTTTTCGTCAGTTATCTCACGCTTCTTAAGTGACTTATAAATTTCGAGAGGGTCTTGTTTACATAAACTCATAAGTAAAGTAACTGGATATTCTGTAAATGAGTATACAAATCTTTTGGTTAACAAAACATAAATATATGTAATAATTCTTTCACGTAATAATTGCGCCGAAGCAGGGAAATCATATCCATTCAATTCTTGCCGTATATTATTAGCCAATTCTTTATTGTCTGTTACAACCATCCCTCCAAAAGAAGTATTAAGTAATTTACTTCCAGAAAAGCTGAAAAATCCCGCTTCGCCAAAACCACCGGTATGTTTTCCTGCATAATAACTGCCTAATGAATGAGCGGCATCTTCAATCAAAAAAAGATTGTATTTTCGAGAAATATCAAGAATCTTATCCAAATCACCAGGCTGCCCAAAAAGATGAGTTAGCATTATCGCCTTCACATTACCATTTATTTTTTGTTCTATTTTCGATGCATCAATCTGATAACTTTTCTCATCAGCATCGACAAAAACTGGCGCGAAACCATTTTCTAACAACGAATTTGGGACACCTTTAAAATTATATGCCGAGAGTATTATCCCGTCGCCTTTTTTCATCCCGATATTTTTCAATATTAAATATAATGCAAACCTTCCCGATGATACAGCAATAGCTTCTTTAACTCCTATAAAGGTCTTAAATTTATCTTCAAACTCTCTGATTAAATCTCCATCTTTTATACTTCGAGAAATCACCAGTTTCCAAATATCTTTAAATTCGCTTTGATTTAATAAGACAGTTCTTTTAGGGATTTTTTTCAGCAACATAACTTCTTCTTACTGTATTGTAATGTCTCAATATAAATGTTTAGAAGCTCACTCTTCAATAATATTATTTACATTTTTAATATTTTCTAAGTATTTTTCAACAAATGAATTACTGTCTTTAATTTTTTCTTTAAAAAATTTATGTGCCGTATCTATATATTTCTGTTCTCCATAAATAGGCAAATAATACCAATATAAAAATAAATTGAATAAAATAAGCTGAAAACATCTTGCTTGCATCTTTTTATCAAATATAGTACCCTTAACATTCTTTTGGGAGAATATTTTCATATCAAATAAAACTTCACCCGCCGTTTTATTAACCCTGCCCTGACCATTATTCAAATTTAATATCCGAATTTTTCTTAAACCAAGTTTATCAAACCATTCTATATTATCAGGTTCATCAAAATCATATACAGGAGTCAAAAATTCAATATTATACTGTTTATACATTGCCTTAATTTCATCTAGAACTTTTGTCATTTGTGCTGGATAATAATTATTTCCTGAATACCTAGTAGAACCATCACATACATATTTTATATTATTTTCCAAACAATAAATTAAAGTGCGAATATGCATTGATAATTTACATAAACCACATGTTGAAAGCAAAAAAAAGTTATAACGTTTCAAGTAATGAAAATAATTACTATATGATAAATATTTAAACAACATATCAAATTTGATAACAGTGTGTGTAATTTTGTTTTTACCAAATTTTTCTTTTAATAAGGTAACGTTTTTTTTTATATTATTTATAGAAAAAAGACCGAATCTCCTGTATGTTAATAAACGAACCCTGTCAAATTCACGTAGCATTAAAGCAGCGGCACACGTCGAATCAGTGCCTCCAGAATATAATACCGCAATTTCTTCCATGTTAACCTTTTTCTTTTTTATCTACTACAAGATTATCAATGATGCATTTAAAAATGACGTAATATAATAAATATAAAAACTGCATAATCCATCCAAGTATTTCAGAAAAAATAGTACGCAAACGATATGGTAATACAACGGCTATTGTACATATTATAAAAGCAATAATTCGTCTCATTATTTTTATTATTTATTTTTTTTTACCACTAACTTTTTTTGACAATATTTAAAAATATATCCTTGTAATATTAATCCCATCACACTAATAATATTCTTAATATAGATATTTTTATGTGGATATTTTTTTATCCCCCGTAATAAACGTTTGAAATTTAAATAAAACCTACGCTGAGCTTTTAATATTAAATTATTAAGTACCGAATTATTGATTTGAGCATGTGATCGTTTTATTGAAAAGTAAGCTAAATCTTTAAAATCTAAAGACATTTTTCTCTCTGAGTCTTTTTTATTAAACCTAGACTCATAAATTTTTATAACATCTTTATAAGATGTTACCTTAAAAAAAGAAGCGATATCCAAATCAGAGTCAACAGCAAAATCAATTGTTTGTATCATTTCTTGCTGCGTTTCTGAAGTAAACCCCAACATAAAATATCCGCCTACAATGATACCAGTATCCGCCGTTTTTTTAATAACGTCATTTACATGCGATATGTCTAAATTTTTCTTTATCAATTTTTGCAAACGAGGAACAGCTGTTTCAACACCATAAGTTATTTTATATGCCCCTGCCTTTCTTAATAATGTTATTAATTCATCCGTCATTATGTCTGCTCGAATACCATGTGGGAAAGCAAGGCTAAGATTCATTCCAGAATCAATAATTAAATTGCATATTTGTTTTGCGCGCTCAACATCATAATTAAATACCACATCAAAAAAATGTATTTCTTTAACATTATATTTTTTATGCAATACTTTTATTTCATCAATTACATTTTGAGGTGAACGTGCCCTGAATTTTTGTCCATAAATATCTCTATTGCAACAAAATGTACAATCAAACGGACATCCTCGAGAAGTAATAATTGGCATATAATATTCTTCTTTAAGTGCCCCGTTCCAATTAGAATATTTTGCGTACTCTTTTATATCTATTAAATCCCATGAAAAAATAGAAATAGAAACATCATCAAGATTTTCAATATAACGTCGAGGTTCTGTAGTCACATATTTTTTATCCTTTTTATAAATAAGTCCATTAATTTCTAAATAATTAATTTCATTTTCTATAGCCTCTAAAAGTTCTACCGATGTCAACTCCGGCTCTCCGACTATTACAAAATCAATATTATTATCATAAATTAAATATTCCTTTGCCAAAGTAGCTAACTGGCCGATAAGAATGATTATTGTATGTTTATTTAAATTTTTAGCAATATATGCTATATCATGTACAATTTCTGCTTCAAATATTAATGCATTTAAAAAAATAATTTCTGGCTTAAATATCTCTATCTCCCGCTTTATGTCTTCATAAGACAAACTGCCTATACCCATATCAATAATCTTGAAGGAGTAATTATTAAGTTTCTTATTTATTTGAGAAACTACATAAAGCAATTCCATAGGAGGAACAGGCCCGCCGGTTCCTACAGAAACATATGTTCTAATTAATAATATATTCTTTTTCATCTATCCAATACTCTCAATCAAAACAAAGCATAAATTGCTGGAAGTACAGATTGACTTCCACTTAGCGTAATAAATATACTTAAAAATAAAAGCAGTAAAAGGAGTGGCAAAAGCCACCACTTTTTATTTATTATAATTAGCATGAAAAGTTCCTTTAATAACTCGATATTTGATTTAAAGCGGGATTTTCTCATATAGATATTCCCTTTTTTTCTAATTCAATAAATAATTTATAAATGTTTTCCGCCATTACACTGTGACCTTCGGCTGTGCAATGATCGTGATCGACAAAATATTTTTTTCTCTTATTCTTGGCAGTTAAATTATCAAATACTGTATAATTATCAACAAATGGCAATGCATATTTTGTAGCAACTTCTTTCAATAAATGATTTGCAGAGTGATAAGGATAAGGATAATTTTGTACAATTAAGTTAATATTATTCTTTTTGCATAAAAGCGTTATTTTCTCTAGATCACATCTAAGCCACTTATTAATCTTATCTTCCATTTTCTTTTTATCATTAAATAATGAGATATAATTTTGAAATATTTTATTTTTTTTCAACTGAGGATTCTTTTCTCCAATTTTATAAAAATGTTGAAGGATAAAATTCGAATCAATCATGCTTTGAAATTTATACGCTTTTAGCAAAAAATAATAGTTATCAAAACAGGTCGGATCAATTTCGATAGCCTTAAGTGATGCGTTAATTGCTTCAGCATAATTACCTTGTCTAATATATAATTTTTCCAAATCATTATATATATCTTCATTATTAGGACTCAATTGTAATGCCTTTTTATAGTTCGCCTCCGCTTCCCTGTATCGTCCCTGACTAAAATAACAGAATGCCAAATCAACATAGATATAAAATTCATAAGGATCTAAATCTAAAGCTCTTCTGAAATATTTTTCTGCCTCTTTATATTTATTTTGTTTTAGACAGCAAAAACCTAATTCAGAATATATCCATGTCGTATTAATATCATTTGCAATTAGCCTTCTGTATAATTTTTCCGCTTCTTTAACTTTTCCTTGCAGCCGATAACAAACTCCAAGTTCTATATATGCATTTACATTACCAGGATCATTCTTGAGCACTTCATCATATAACATCTCTGCTTCTTTAAATTTCTTCTGTTCTTTATAACATTGGCCTAATTGAAAGTATGTTTTAGTCTCTGTAGGGTTTAAGCTTATCTCATTTTTATATCTTTCTTCAATACTCTTATAATAAATATCTGCATTCCCACAAATTTCTAATAGGTCATTATAATCATATCGTCTTTTATTTTCTTCTCGCATATTTTTTTCTGTATATCTTTTAAGAACTTCTCCCTTAACATTTATTAAAAATATTTTAGCTAACTTGTATACGCGTAAACCAGTTATTATATTTATAAAATTATTAGAATAAAAACCTACAAGATTAAATCTATTAGCAGATCCGATCAAAAGGATAACGGAATCTATTTTATAGGCTCCAATCAATTTTGATAAATACTGTAAGGCCTGTGTTGAATTGGCTTCACAAATACCGCCATTAATAACATTTATTTCTTTCTTATAATTATCCGATAATATTTTTTTTAACTGCCTAGGATAACTATCTTTCCATTTTCCTCCCCCACCAACAGTATATGAATCTCCAATACATAAAATTGTAAATGGTAGTTGGTCATTCTCTTCAATCTTCGCTTTTGTAAGTAACATATTTAAATACAAATACCCACCAAATCGTAAGCCTAATTCTAGTAATATAAGAAAAATAATAAAACTTCCTATGCATATAAATAAACGTGACTTTATCTTTTTCATTGTGATTCACTACCAATCAAATTCAATTGTTTAAATGATATTTTCGCGTATTGCTTCATAAATTGCTCTACTTATAATTGCATGTCCGGCATTATTAGGATGAATCGTATCATGATTAGGGTCTAAAAACAAATAGGTGTTATTCTTTTTATAAAACCTATCAAATTCCATATCTATCTCAACTAAAACTACTTTTTCTTCATTAGCGATCTCTTTCATAATTGCATTGTACATTTTCCCAAGCTTTGCGCACTCATAAAGTTCCATCTTTGTTGTTTTTTTAAAGCATCCATGAGCTTCTTTTGTTCTTTTAATTTTTTCATAGCTTACGCCTAAATAATAAAACGCCTTACTCGAATATGGATTACAATCAACAGCCTTTTTAAATTCTTCAACAGATTTATTATATTCATTAGCTTGTACTAATAATAAACCTTTTTCTATATGACTATCTGATTTTAATTGCAGAAGTTTAGAAACATTTTGAGGAGAAGGTAAGTTTATAGGCATTTTAAGTAAAATAACTTTGATGTCATTCTTTTCTGCTATATTAATAATTGATTTGAGATTTTTTCTATAATCTTCAGGAGAGACTCTCCTCTTTATAATATAGTTATTTTTACCGCATACTCCAAAATATCGTACCGATACAGATTGATATTTTGTAATTATTTTTTTTATCAATCTTATAAGATTACTTTTTTCTAATAAATTCTCTATATTAACCAATATTTCATGTTTGTCCTTTAATTCTATATCCATTTTTCCATTACTTCTATAAAAACGATGTTTATCGACATCATTAATTACGTAAGATACTATGATTAAATCCGGAGAATACTTTATCATTTCTTCTCTAAAGAATATTAATCCTTGATATGAACTATACCCAATAACCCCTGCATTAATAATTTCAACTTTTTGTTTTTTAAAATTATTTTTTTAAGCAAATTTTCAAGCTGATACGAATATGTTTGTTCTTCTTTAACACCCCATCCAAACGTAGGAGAAGCCCCTAGACAAATAATCCTGAACACATCATTTCCCTTTTTAATCATTGCTTCCTTGTTACGCAAACCTAAACTATTTGTATGAACCTTCGCACCTTCAAATTTGATATCTAGATTTTTCTTTTGCTTCCAAAACAACATTGAATCTTGTTCTAATATATCTAGTATTCGTTCAAGTCTGTTTTTTTGGGGAGCAAACATGCCAGCCATTATTTCACCAAAAATCAATATAATGCATATCGAAAACATCACTATAATTAGTTTCCTAAACACTTTCAAGGCAACAAATTCCATGTTTTGGCTAATACTGAAAAGTTATTTTTTAAAAAATATATGAATTTATAACTACATACCGAACTTTTATTTATCATCCAATAAATTATAATTATATAAAATTACTGATATATTCTCATGATATAATTTCCTATGATTTAGCGTAATATAATCTTATGTATTTTAAAATCGGTAAATGTACAATTTTTCTAAAAAATAAATATAAAGATGGATTCGAGCTGATTCCGTTAAGGAATATTTTGGGTAATATTTTATATAAAGGTTTATATCCCTTATAAACATAATAATCAAACCACACGTAACTTTTTTTTATTTGTTTCCTGTTAAAATCAGGCAAATCTAGGAGAGCTTCTTTCCTCTCCATTTTTGTTTTTAAATCACCTTTTATCAATCCCATCTCTTTGCATAATGAATATAATTTTGTTCCTGGATAAGGGAAAAAAATACTTGTGTAATGATAATCGGGCTTACATACTCTATTGATTTCAACTGTCTTTTTATAATCTTCCCGGGTTTCCCCCGGGATCCCTATCATATTAAACAACCCTACACTTAAACCGTATTTTTTAGCTAAACTACAAGTATTAATAACATCTTCATTTTTATAAATACGTTTTAATATTTTTTTGCGTACTTTATCACTCCCTGATTCAAGGCCAATATTAATAGATTTAAAATTAGCTTGCTTCATTGCTCTAAATAAATCTTTAAAATCAGAATTAGGCACTATCCGTAAATTACTTTCAAATGATAATGGCTCATTAAGCGTTTTATTAAAACCTTCTAATTTCGAGCATAGTTCAACGGCCCAATCTTTATTTAACCCGAGGGACTCAACCTCAAGCCTAAACTCTTTTATAGTTGGAAATTTATTAATTATGCTTTTAATTTCAGCTAAAATATTATCCGGCGAGCGAAATCTGACATAAGGACCTTGCGCTAATTTACTTAAGCAATCATTACAACAATATGTGCATTCAAAAGGACATCCCCTGCCTAATAAGACAGGAATTTTTGAACCTAATTGTTCATTTGTCCAAGGCTGCCATATTTCCCTATCAGGAAACGGTAAACTATCCAAATCCTGTACGAAAGGACGTGTAGAGTTTTTTTCTATACCAACATCATTTTTTATCCATAAATTTTTGATTTTTGAAGGTTTTCGCCCGCTTTCTAATTGTGATGCTAACTCAAGTGTAGGGTATTCTCCTTCACCAATACATAAAGCATCAAAAGGCCCTGATAAAACACCTTCTGGGTTTAATGAAACATGACATCCTCCTATTAAGGAATATATATTCGGATGTGATGCTTTTACATAACCTGCAATTTCCTTAATGAAATCATATTCACAACTTGTTGCTGTGTAACAAATTAATTTTGGACTGAATTTATTTATGTTTTCATCTATTGTTCTCTTATTTTTTTCCTTAAACACCTTACTTATTACCGCTACTTGGGTATCATGTTTGTTTTTTTTAAGGACCGAAGATATCAAAGAGATACCAAGTTGTAATTGTATCTGCATTCTTATTGGTTTTTTAATTGACTGAACTTCCTGTAATGAATAAATGAAAAGAATGTTCATATATTATATGTTTTAACTTTAATTTAGATATATTAGTAATAAAATAAAATATTATAAGCAGTTCGTAACCTAGAAAACATATCTCTTATGCTACTAATTTCTATAATCTCTTTTAAAATTTTATGAAAATTAAAATAAAATGTCTTATATGCTTTGGTTTGTAATTTTGTCATTTCTTTTAGCGTAACACCATCGGGCACATATATAGGGATTGGATAATCTTCTTTTGATATTTTTTCCCATACATCGTCACTATTTTTTTTCTCTTCTAATGCTTCTTTAAACAATCTTGAGTTTGGAATAGGCACTGCTAATAAAACATCAATATAGTCAGGATCAAGTTTTTTTATAAATCTAATAGACTCCTGCATATCATTTAAGCTCTCTTTAGGAGTACCAAATATAATATAACAAACAACTTTAATCTCTAGCTCTTTACACCATTTACTACATCAAAAATCACCTTGTCGGATATACTTTTGTTTATTATTACATTTCTTATTCTTTCAACTCCGCTTTCTACGCCAAATTTTAAATTATTACACCCAGCTTTTTTAAACGATTTTAGCAAATCATAATCAATTAAATCCGCTCTTGTTTCCATGCCCCATTCAATTCTCAAATCACTATTTATTATCAGATCACACAATATCATTGCTTGTTTCCTATTAATAGCAAAACAGTCATCTTTAAAATCAATATATTCAAAACCGTTTTTTTGCAAATATTCCATTTCACTAAAAATATTTTCAGCAGTTCTTGATCTATATTCTCTTTTATGTGGCAACCCGCAAAATATACAATCGTGAGGACATCCTCTTGATGAAATCATAGTATAAGTTCTTTTATTACAAATAGGAAATTTATACTCATGAGGAATAATTGATGGAAATGCCAACTTATTTAAGTCTTCTGCTATAGCAGATTTATTATACTTAACTTTGTCGTTCTCAATATAAACTAAACCTTCTATATTATGATTAAAATTTACCAAAAACTCGTAAAAACTATTTTCTCCATCACCTCTTATACCGTAATCGGCTTTTAGTATCTTTACTATTTGAGGGTGATATGTAACATGAACCCCTCCTAGGACAATTATAATTTTCTTTTTTCTCCTTTTTATTTCCCTGATTAGAATGCCTGCTTCTTTAAGTAAAAATGAGTTTAAAGAAATACCTACGATATCAAAACCATTCTTAACTATATATTCTGAGCACATTATACTTGTGTATTTTCTTTCAACACAATCAATGATTTCTACATTGGTAATACCCTTTGAATTTAAATATGAATCGATATAACATAAACCCAAAGGTGGATAACTTTGGCTCTGACGTCTAATTACTTTTTGACTTTCCTCTCTGCTTTTAATAGCTGAATGCATATTAAAATAAACTTTAACTAAAGCTATTTTGCGTTTTATCATTTGAATACTACCCCTCATCATTGATATATCTTATTAAAAATCATCAACCATACAGGTACAGTAATAACAGCACAAATGTGAGAATATAGTATAACCCCGCTAAAAAAGTTATTGTCAGCCTTAGCCTGAGACCCAATAATTACCAATGATACAGCGGTCGGCATTGTGGATTGCAGAAAAATAATAAATTTATACATCTCACTTATAGGAAGAAACTGAATAACAAATATTGTAACAAGAGGAAGAATGATAAGCTTAGCTAAAATGCAACACCCTAAAGCACTTATATGAGGCAATCGATAACCTCTATGCTCAGCAAGAATCGCTCCAAGCAAAATTAGTGAAAGAGGAAAGCTTGAATTTCCAATAAGCCTTAATGGTTCTGAGATAATATTCGGCATCCAATTATTTCCAAATAAAAGCACCAAAATAATAGCCACAACCGTACTGACAACCGGCGGTGTTATAACAGTTGATAATTTGAAATTTTTAAGAAAATCATTTTTAAGGTATCCAAACCCAAAAGACCATAATGTCATATTAAATCCAATAATAAAAAGAAAAATATACACAAGCCTGATATTTGAAGCTTCAGCGGAAAAAACAAATGCAACCAATGACATAGGAAGATACCCGCAATTCTGGAAACCGGAAGAAATAATAAATTCACGGGGTGCATTAAATCCTTTTAGGGTCTTGAGTAGAATAAACCCAATACCCATTCCACAAAAACACATTATGATTGATGATATGGGCAGAATCCACCAGCCTTGGCTTGTTGTTGGTGAAAAAGAAGTAGTTATTTTTATTAAAATAAGAGCCGGAAAACATATCCATAACAATATATGACTTAATCCGTCACAGCCGCTTTTATTGATTAATTTTCTATTGGAAAGTATAAAACCAATAGACATTATAAGTAAGAGATATAAAACACCAATACCTATTGACTGTAAATTGTAAGTTTCATTAACCATATTACCGCCTGATTTAGCCCTTTTTTAGTTAATTTTTAACAACATTATTTCAAATATTATAACAAAATATCTAACAATTGATTACGGTTTTTTATATAATACGAATGTTTCACTTGTTTATCTATTATAACATTTTAATCATCAACTTAATTTTTATATGAATTGTAATGAAACATATTAAATATATACTGGCGTTATTTATTGTCAGTCTTTTATTAGCAAATCCCTGCATATCCGAAAATACTGCCCCTCTTCCTTATATTATAAGACAACAAAATACAGATTTTTTAACATTTGAAGAATTGCAATCATTATCAATAAATCCAAATTCAGACGAAAACATAACGGTTAAATACAATAATTTCTTAAGAACCCCCATTATAGATAATACTGCATATTATAATGGAATAAAGCCAATGAAGCCTGTTAATATAAATCTAAACACACCGATTATCCGTCTTGCGAGCTGGAACATCGAAAAATCTATTTTTCTTGACGATGCAATTATTGCCTTTACTTCAGAAGATAAATTTAAAAAGTTAATAAATACCAAAAAAGTGTACCCTTATTCAATAGATTATCAAACAATAATTCGCCAGCGTGAGCGATTACGCACAGCAGACATTATTGTACTGCAAGAGATGGAAGTCGGCGTGAAACGTTCCGGATACATAGATGCTTCCCGAGAACTTGCAAAAGCTCTTAATATGAATTACGTATTTGCTCCACAATATCTTGAAGTAGATCCTGTTTTGCTCGGATTGGAAAAGATATTTTTTTATGAAGGGGACATTGACAAAGAAGCAACTTCATATTTTAATGTTGACCCGGAAAAATATAAAGGTGTTTTCGGAAGCGCTGTCTTATCCCGTTATCCTATAAAATATGTTGAGGTCTTTCCCTTAACCAACCAAGCATATGATTGGTATAACAATGAAAAGAAAAAAACATCCTTTCTTGAAGTCTCAAGGAGAATCGGTTCCAAAATGGTATTTAAAAACGAAATGACAAGAGAAGTCAAGGTTGGTGGAAGACATTTCTTTAGGGTTGACCTTCACGTGCCGGGAATTCCTGATGAAACCCTCACAATCATAAATGTTCATCTTGAAATAAAGTGTTTACCGAAAGAACGCGAGAGGCAAATTTCAGAAATTCTTACATATATTAAGAACATTGAAAATCCGGTAATACTAGTAGGAGATTTTAATTCCGCAACCACAGATTTAAGTCCGACCTCATTAAAACGTACGGTTAAAAGGACACTAACTAACCCAACCACATGGTTCTCTGCAGCCGTTAGTTATCTTTCTCCGAATGGGCTCATTATTAATTCTTTACGAGGGGTATCTAACGTTACTAAAAACTATGACAATCCGCTCGCATCGCATATTCCTATTTTAGCTCCAAATGCACTAAAAGAACTTTTTACCATTATCTACGATTTTCGGTTTTCAGACGGAGGAAAATTTGATTTCCGGGGGGATGCCAATCGCTCAATGTTCGGCAAAGAAGGAACATTAAGCAATTCAAATCAAAGGGACTTTAAAGGATTTAAAACCACTTTCAATCTCAAACGTCCCCTGGGACCTGTAATAGGAAAATATAGGCTTGATTGGATTTTCGTTAAATCATATTTAACCGATTCTTCACAAACACAATACCGATACCGCTTGGCCCCCCACTTTGGTGAAACCTTAGAAGAACTAAATACTAATCTTTACAAACCCATTTCAGATCACCATCCTAATGTTGTTGATTTACCTCTGAATGAGCCATCAATATCATCATTAAATTAATAGCCTGAATATGAAAGAAAGCCACCATCGACAGGAAGAGAAATTCCTGTAACATATTGTGCTTCATCTGAGGCGAGAAAAACAGCAGCACCTACTAATTCATCAAGTGTACCAAGCCTGCGTAATGGAATACCACGTAATATATTCTGCACCCTTCCTCTAATGCGCAGTGCCCTTTTATTGAGGCGGGTCGGAAACACTCCTGGAATAAGTGTGTTTACACGGACTCCTCTAGATGACCATTCAGCTGAAAGTGCTTTTGTTAAAGCAACCGCACCTGCTTTACTCACTGAATACGCCACCGTATTGCTCATTGCGACAAAAGATCCTAAGGAGCCAATTGTAATTATGTTACCATCACCCTGCTTCAGCATTATATTTCCAACTACCTGGCATGCTGTAAACATACCAGTTAAATTTGTCTCAATAACATCATCCCATTCTTTTTTAGTAACTTTATCAGCAGATTTATTATAATAAATACCTGAGGCACAGACCATGCAATCAATCTTTTTATACCGTTTTAAAACTTTCCTGCAAATATTTTTTATCTGAGCTGATTTTCTTATATCAACAGGTACAGACTCATTCCAACCATTTCCCATTTCTTTAAGTTTCTTAAGTATAGCGCTCAATCTTTTTTTATTACGTCCTGTAGGAATAACAGTAGCCCCCTGCCGGCAAAATCCCTGTGCAATAGCACCGCCTATATCCCCGTTGCCGCCAAAAATAATAGCTACCTTCCCCTTCAATCTATTACCGTCTTTATGTTTGACATTCTTCATTTGAATTTTACCTAATAATATTAACCTTTCTGCCGGGCTTTATACCAGTTAAAATATCATCTTTCCACGAATATAATAATCTTTTTCTATTCTTCCATACCTTTTTTTGAATGATGTAACCAACAATAAGTGGTAACGAAACCGTAGGTTCAACAAAAGCCATAGCACGATGGGCTTTTAAATTAACCTTACCCCATGATTTCCCCTCATCCAGAGTGCTTCCACTTAAGCCCCCCCAGTGAGGTGCATCAGTAGTTACCTGGAATGCATATATATGTCCTCCTGTCACTTTCCTGAAAATATATCCCATAACAACAGAATCGTTAATATAATTTTTAGGAACACCTCCGGCCACATAAATTGCACTTGTTGCTTTTGATTTTACAACAATCTGCGTTATTTCATAATTATCACGAATAGGATCAATCAAAAACTTATTATCAGACTTCTTTTTTTTCATTATATGATAATAGTCGGTTAATCCGATACCTATACTTGAATCATTCAATGCGGGTGAAAATACAGGCACACCCCTCCTTGCAGCAGTCCCCAGTATTGAATCTGGATCATTTATAAACTTACCAAGCTTATACAAAAATTCGCGCGATGAATAAGTGCGTGCTTCCAATGACTCGGCAAACCTACCAACCCATGTATCAAGTTTGACGAACTTTTCATCATCAACATAAGTATCATAAATCCTATTAATTAAATGTTTCCTTAAATATGCATCATCTGCATTAGGGGATCCTTTATAGTGTTTATAACCAAACGTCTGAAAAAGGTCCTGATAAAGAATTGCACCTGTAGAAACCACTACATCAACAATACCATATTCAATCATATCACGAATTACTTTTCTTAAGCCGCCTGCTATTAACGGGCCTGCAATTCCAAGAAATATTGTAGGACGTCTCCTGTCAGTAAGCATATTTTCATATACAGAAGCACATTCACCAATCCGCCTTGCCTGAATGGACATGTGTTTAAAAGAATCCACAAAATCAACTAAAGATTTAGACTTAACAATATCAATCTGTTTTATAGGTGTATTAAGTATTTTCTTTTTTTCTTTCTTGAATGATGATTTTGTTGTATCCACATGTATATATACATCTTCCATTGAGCTATGAACTTTTTTAGATATTTGTTTCATATTTTTCATATATACTCTCTGACAATTTAAAGTTTTGACATAAATTCATCCCATGGAAATTTTTTACCCGGACAATCAGTACAGGCTCCTTTAACCTGACCATGACCTAATATTCTACCCTTTGGGATACCGTAAAATTTCCTAAGTTTATTGACTAAATAAACAGCTGAATCCATTTGTTTCCTTGTGACCTTCTCATAATTAAAATTACCCACAAGACAAATACCTATTGACTTCAAATTCATATTTGACGCTTTGCAATGTGCGCCATCACGCTGTTTTATCCATCTAGGGGATACTTCAATCTGTCCGTCCTGTTTCCCCTCAGTTCCGTTATCAATTACAAAATGATACCCTAAACCTTCCCATCCTCTTCTATTATGCGCATCATCAAATCTCAAAGCATTGCCAACTTCAGTAGCACTGTGATGAATTATAATGTATCTCCATTTCGGGGATGAATATAATGGTATAATGGGCCTCAGTGGGGCTGCATTTGGTATTAAAAGCTTTTGTCCCTTCTGAATAGAACTATCTGAGGGTAAATTATTAGCCCTGATTATTGAATCAACACTCACATCATACATCTTACTTAATCGCCATACTGTCTCTAACGGCCCCACTGTATGATAAACATTATTTCTCAGCGGAGGAACAACGGGCAGCAACGGCGTTGTCGTTATAGGAGGTGTTGGTTGTACACTCACAGGCGGAGTTGTTACAGATGTACAAGATGGCAGAAAAAGAAGAATAATTAAGTAAATATAAAGTTTTCTAAAATGTTGCATACTATAATTCAATAAGTTTGTATGAACTTGTGCCAAGCCCTATTTCTTCAGCATAATTAATTTGCAGCAGACTATCAGTCTTATCCCAAACACCTTTAAATTTATCTTCTCCGGATTTTAAATTAGCTTTTAAATGCGTATTCTCAATCCCTGCTTCTTTTTTAACAAGATCATAACTTGCTTTATCAATGGCAACAGGATCAGTTGAGGCAAGAATGCCAATATCAGGTACAACAGGAGCGTCAGACCATGGAACACAATCACAATCAGGAACAATATCCAATAAAAAATTAATAAATCCGGCTTTACCCTTTTTATTTTGTACAATCCCGTACGCGTACTCTACCATACGTTCGATAAACGGTACAAGTTCCGTATTCCAATCAAATTCTATGGCATGAGATGGGCAAATCGTCATACATTCCCCGCAACCTGTGCAAACCTCACGATTAATTTTTGCCTTTTTATTATAAAAATTTATTGCAGAAACAGGACATACCTCAATGCATTTACCGCAGCTGATGCATTTTTTCTCGATAACAAAAATACCGGGCCTGTGCTGTTCTTTTTTGCCTTGGGCAGGCGCACAGCCCATAGCAAGGTTTTTTATTGCACCGCCAAAGCCACTGAGTTCATGCCCCTTAAAATGACTTACCATTATCATACTGTCAGCTTCTGCAATATTAGAAGCAATTTTTATAGCATTGAAATGCTTTAAACCAACTTTAACCTCTCTAACATTCTGACTCTTAATCCCGTCTGCAATAATTACAGGGGCACCCACTACAGCATAATCAAATCCATGCTCAATTGCCGTTTGTGTATGATCAACTGCGTTAAAACGACTCCCAGAATACAAAGTATTAGTATCAGTTATAAAAGGTTTTGCCTGCTTTTGTTTGATCATATCCACTATTTCACGGACATAAATCGGCTTAACAAAACTAGTCGAACCTTTTTCCCCAAAATGAACCTTTATAGCAGTTAAGTCATCTTTACTAATTAAATTACCAAATCCTGCTGATTCAAATAAGGAATGGATTTTTTTAATGTAGTTTTGTCTAGGGTTCCTAGCTCTAGCATTTACAAAGTAAACAGTGCTTTGCATAAAATTAATTTAATATTATCTATATATTATTTTTTCGCCTTACCCTGCTTTGCTACAGATTCCATAGCCTTTTTTACGGTTTCCGGATCACCAAGATAATAATGTTTTATAGGTTTCAGATTATCATCCAGTTCATAAATAAGCGGAATTCCCGTAGGTATGTTTAATTTAACTATTGCTTCATCAGACATATCATCTAGATACTTAACCAAAGCACGTAAACTATTTCCATGCGCAGCAATTATAACGCGCTTGCCTTCCTTTATAGTCGGTGCAATAACCTCATGCCAATAGGGCAGGAATCTTGCAACAGTATCTTTTAAACATTCTGTACACGGGACTTCATTCTCCCCTAAATCATGATATCGTGGATCATGGCCTGGATATCTCTTATCAGTTTTCTCAAGTGCCGGAGGTTGTGTGTCATAACTTCTCCTCCATATCAGCACTTGATCATCTCCATATTTGGCAGCCATTTCAGATTTACTTAACCCTTGCAATGCTCCATAATGACGCTCATTCAGCCGCCAAGACCTATATACAGGAATCCACATAAGATCCATAATATCAAGCACCATCCATAAAGTCCAAATTGCTCTTCTTAAGACAGAAGTAAATGCAACATCGAAAATATAACCTTCTTTTTTTAAAACTTCACCTGAATTTTGTGCTTCAGTTATACCCTTCTCGGAAAGATCAACATCAGTCCAACCGGTGAATTTATTTTCCTTGTTCCAGACACTTTCACCATGCCGCAATAAAACAACTTTTTTCATACATACTCCTTTTTTAAATTTTCGTATTGTCAAAAGCTATAATCTCAAAATCTAAATACCACAAATATTACCAAATAAATCTAAAATCAAAAATCCAAAATATCTCGCTCATAGCTCGCCGCTCATTCCCATCCATGAGGCCGTGTGCTTTGTCATCCGTGACGCACTCGGCATTAGGATATCCGTATCCGTCATCGCGGCACTAGCACATCCTCCTACGTCGTAGCCGCTTCCTTTGAATTTGGATTTTTGGACTTATTTTGAGTTTTGTAGTATTTGAAATTTGAGTTTTCATGTTATTTTTGACACTACCTAAATTTTAGGCGTAAATTTATTTTTCTCTTTTTTATAAAGAACCCAATTCTATCATATTAAGGTAAGCAATGCCAACACGGAGAATAATAATTATTATTACCTTTCATGATATCGATTCCATAATAACTCAAAGGTCTCACAAGCACCTGCAGGTATTTTTATATCAACCATTTGTGATATTTCCGTTAATCCCGGATTAATTTCAATGGTCGGTATACCATTATACTTTGCAATAATAACTGGTTGTGCTATATAAGGGAATACACTTGTGGTACCTACAGAAAATACAAGATCGAATCCTTTATCTAACTCACGCTCGAGTATCTCGAGTTTCTCAACAGGTAACATTTCACCAAAAAGGACTACCTCAGGACGTACAATACTACGGCATTCGGGACAAAGCGGCGGCACATCAAGATTTGAATAATCAGAAACGGTTGTACGGAAATCACATTGAGTACATCTGAGATTATGCATATCACCATGTATATCAATAATATTCTTTGAGCCTGCAGCGTAATGGAATCCGTCAACATTTTGTGTCAAAACCCAAACACGTTTAAATTCTCGTTCCATTTCAGCAATTATTTCGTGCGCCCGGTTATAACTTGCTTTACGGCAATTCTCTTCCAATTGATAAAGATGCTTCCATGTTATATCAGGCCTTTCTTTCATTGTAGAGCCTGCAAGAGCCTCTTCAATACTCAAACCTTCCTCAGTTATAGCCTCCTCATAAAGCCCTCCTATACCACGGTATGTAGGCAAACCAGACTCAGCAGAAATACCGGCACCAGTAATAAATAAAACACTTTCCGCTTCTAACAGCAATGCAACAACATTATCAACAACCTTCTCATCTATCATAAGAAAATTTTAAGAATTAATAAATTTTATAGAGCCCGGAGAATATATTTTATATTTTTTTCGACGCGGGATGATCTTCTATTTTGATGGGTAATTTTTTAACATTCTTTAACGGCTCAAGATATCTACAAATAAACTCTTGGCTCTCTCCTGCTAAGCATCCTCTGACTTTCTTATTTTTAAATTCTTCGAAGCAAGACATCCTTTCCCATATTCTTTTAACATTTTCATTTTTTACATTTCCGAATGAAATCTGAATGAGCGGACATGGTATTATGTCCCCATAACATGTTAGATAAAATTCCTCAGAACCTGCCGGACAATTACGTCTCAGGTAGGCTTCATCAGTATCACGTATCACATGCGGTACTCTAATTAATTTACGCAAAGCTTCTCTCTCTTTTTCACCTATTAATATGCTTTGACTGTTAACCCACTTTCCGGAAGCAGCAGGGATAGTAAGCCCCAATAAAACGTCATACTCTTTTGCCATATCAACTAATTTCCATATTCTATCGGAATTCAAATTTTCCTTAATGCATACCGTAGATATTTGTCCTAATATTCCTTTCTTCCGCTTAATATAATCTAATGATTCCATTGCTTTCCTAAAACAACCTTTGTATCCTCTCGATTCATCATGTTCTTCCTCTATCGGACTATCGATACTGATTTTTATAATGTCCACGCCTGCCTTTTCTAATCTATCAATTAAATCCTCATTTAATAATACACCGTTAGTATTAATTGTTATTAAAGTTTTATTCGGATTAAAACATTTAATTATTTCAAATATGTCTTTTTCTAATAGAGGCTCCCCTCCTGTTAAATTTATATGTATTGCACCTAAATTAATAATATCATTTGCAACTTTTTCTATTTCTTTTATAGTTAATTTATCCTTTGCAGGATCTTCCATAAATACCGATGAACATTTTGCACAATTACACTGGCATTTAAATGTAACACCCATTTCCACTTTTCTAACTATTCTCTGTTTTAGCACGAATATTCTGAAATAATTAGATATAATTCGTAAAATCAAAAGCGGTTTCCTGAATAAAACTCCCCTAAGAAGACGAATATATTTTGCATATCTGTGTATAAATCTAATTTGGATATTCACAATTTTACCTTATAGACATCATTAACATATTTGGTAGTTTTAAATAATGATTTAAATTTCTTTATAAAATTATGAAAATAATTGTTTATATAAATTGCAAAACGATAATCACGATTCTTTAATCCAATTAATAATTGCAATAATACGATTAATGACTTTGGAACTTTGTAAAAATATTTATAGTAATTCTTTTCTACTATCTTCCTTCTAATGTATTTTGGAATAAGAGGATATATCTTATATATTTTAGTAAAAACATCACTGGTCTTCGTATCTTTATTATAATTGACATGAAACCAATCCCCTATTTTCCCTGCATTTATATGCTCTATATGTTTGTCGTTTAAAATCCCCATTTTTTCAGCCTTTTCGATTATATTGGTACAAGGGAAATATGATAAATAATAACATTTTAACCTATTTAAATATTTAAAACTCATCATAAAATTTACTGTTTGTAAATAATCATCTATCCTGGCACCAGGAATACCAATCATCAAGTCCACATCATATCTGAGTTTAAATTTATCACAAATATTGAATGCCTCTTTTATTTGTTCATTTGTCTCAAATCTGTGCAATATATTCCTTCTAATGTTTTGATTAAATGTTTGCACCCCAAAATCTATGCAATAACAACCTGATTCTTTCATAATCCTGGCTATTTGACTGTTAAAATATGTCACATGACCTGTACATCTAAAAGGCACTGAAATTTCCTGTTTATACATAGGTAAAAATTCTTGAAGCCAACGGCCATCAGTAAAAAAAATACTATCAAAAAACATTACTTCTTTAAAATCATACCTTGCTTTCATTATTTTTAACTCATCTATGACATTATTCGCACTTCGTCTTCTATAATAATGCCCTTTATATACTTTATTTAAATAACTTTCGCAACAATAAGTACAATTCAATATACACCCCCTGGATGTCATAATCATATAATCATCTTTAAATCGAATATATTTTTTAAATAATTCTTTGTCGGGAAACGGCAACGAATCAAGATTCTCGATTGGTGGCCTTATTTCATTTCTAACGATTTTTCTATCTTTCTTAAAACATAGATTTTTTATTTTTTCTAAAAGATTTTTTTTATTTAATGATTCGACTAACTCTAGAATAGCGTAATCAGATTCTCCAATTAATACAAAATCAACAAAATCATTTTTAATAACATCCTCTGGGACAAGAGTTGCATGAATACCCCCAAAAACAATCGGGACATTAATATATTTTTTAACTTCTTCTGCTATATGACTCGCCCATTGATAGGTGGTAGTATAAGGTGAGAAAGCTATTAAATCAGGATCAGTTTCTATAATCTCTTTAATAACATTTTGATTGTAGAATACTTTATTTAGATAATTCATATAAAATACATTATCTTCTCTGCTGAATAAACCTGTATCACACACAAGCTCCACCGAACAACCATTATTCTTAAGTACAGACGATAAGTATTGTATGCCTAGGTGTTCTCGTCCATAATGTGCAAATACAACTTTCATATTCTTATTCTCTAAAATAATTTATTATTTTTTTGTTGTCCACTATTTAAAGGATAAGTGAATACTTTTATGTATTCTTAGACACCTTTATATAATTGACTATGGCCTTAATATTAAATGATGTTATTAAATTAAATTCCACTAAAGAACTACACCAACATTGTCTACAATTCATAATAGGTTCTATCTGATCAATCACACTTTTAACATTTATATTCTCATCTTTTTTCCTTGATAACCCTCTCCCTGCTCTATCACAGGCTAAAATAGTGCCATCCGGCTCCACATCAAAACTCAAAAGTCCCGCACTACAAAATATTCTTCTTGGCTCAGGCCAATGATAAATATGTTTTAATCCTTCTAGCGAATTATATATAGGTGCTCCTCTTTTTTTTTCACCTATTAGATATTTAATTGACGTTTTATAATCCTCAGAAGAAGCAGCTAGAAAATTTATATCCTTAGACCAAAGTAGTCTTTTAGTAGTTGGTTGAAACAATACCTTTATATTCAACTTAGCAGCAAGAACCAAAATATAATCAAGTGAATTCAAATTGTGCTTTGTAATTACACATTCTATGCAAACTGGGATATTATTCATCTTACATTTTTCGATTGCCTCAATAACCTTATCATATGAGCCTCTTCCTCTTATATAATCATTAATGGACTGCGGTCCATCCAAACTTAATTTTATTCTACTTACTCCCTTCAAGGAATTAATTTTTTCTGGCACTAAACTACCGTTAGAATTTACACCAACATAAATACCTTTATCTATAGCATATTTAACAATTTCACCCAAGTCATCACGTAAAAGAGGCTCACCGCCTGTAAAAGATATCCATTTTGTGCCTAATTTTGCAAATTCATCGATCATTGCAAATACTTCAGAAGTATTTAATTCTAAAACTTCATTTTCGCAAACTCTACAATATAAACATCGTTGATTGCAACGAAATGTCAACGCCCAACTTATAGCCAAAGGTACTTTCAGCTTAAATACCTTCGCCTTTATTAATGCGCCACCTGAGTATAACAAATGTTTTATCCTCATTTATACTTTTCTTCTAAAGTTATTGATTTCAACCGTCTATTATTTACGGTTTTTATGTTATTAAGCTTATCAAACATTAAATTTATATAATATTTTAATGGAATTCCGTTCCTCAAGACGGAACAACATCCGCAATATTGCCCGTTTAAAAATTTCTGGTTTTTATTAATAATAATCCTCCTAATCTCATACAATTTGTTTCCAGTCCATATTTTTTCAATGCTATCTTCAGGAAATTTTCCAACAATATATTCACCACGTGGGTCATTGCAACAAACAACGAATTCTCCAGTATATAACATCGCCATCTGAACCCAAGGAAATAGGCAAATATGATGACCATTTCTGAGCTCAGGTTTTTTAATTAATCCTGCCCAATTGGTAGGAGGTGATAAAAATATGCTATCCGGTTTCTCTTTGAATAATTTTCGTACATATGCTTTTGATACACCATCCCAGCCTACCGAACGCACAGCCACTATGGGCCTGCACTTTTTCAATTTCTTCCTTTCACGAATTATAGTTTCTATAAAATAGATTACATTTTCCATGTCAAAACCATGCCTAATATTAATTCCATTAATAACATCTATAGAAAAATTTATTTTATAAAGCCTTGAATTTAATATTAAATCTATCAACTCTTTGCTCATCAAAGCACCGTTTGTTGTTATGGATATATTTCCTCTATATGACGGAACACAATTAATCATATCAATAATATTCGGATTCAGAAAAGGTTCCCCACCCATATCAAAGTTTATGTCAATCTTTTTAGGTAGTTTTGATAAATATTCTAACAATTCTTTAAACAATTTTAATGACAATGATCCCTTTTCTCTTTTTATCTGTTTTTCCCAATCTTTTTGATAGCAATATTCACACGAAAGGTTACATGCTGATGAGGCTTCAACCGAAATTGAAAGCGGGTATTCGTTTACATTTACTTTTTGAAAAACAAAAGTATCAGTAAATAACTTTGCGTAATATCCGAAATAATACAATATTTCATTTCTCTTCATTTTAAAATATTAAAAAAATTAAGCACAAATCAATACAATATTTAATGTCATTAAATTTTATTTTCTTTTTAATAATATAAAATCATTATCCTCTTTAATTACCTGGTAATTTTCTTTATTGACGAGCTGATATAATTTATTAAATGCAACATCATTCCTTACTTCATTAAAATCGTATCCATGGTATATATCTTTCTTTCTAATCAATATATAATCCACTTCGTTTTCATGCCCTGACATATCATTTATCTCAGGAACAGTTCCAAATTCATATATTTCGCCCCGGCTGGACAAAGCTGGACATAAATCACCACTTGCTGAGACTGAAACACCATCAGGTATAATTGAAATAAATTTCCAGGCCTTTTTATCAACTTCATCCATAGTATATATCTTAGGATCATAAATATTATCGATATTTAAAAAACGTTTGTCTTTAACGTCCTCTCCTCCTCTGTAGCCAGGCAATATTAATGAATTATTTATAAAATTTGATAACATTACCGAAACAACAAATATAAATATAAGTAAATATTTTATTCTTTTTTTATTAATTTCAGAAAGTTTCGTTTTTTCTATATGTAAAAATATTTTTTTAAAGGAAAATATAGTTGCAAGAAACATAAATGGTATAAAGAATGCAATATGTTGAATTGATGCACCGCTTAAATATGGGTCATTTGAAGCTAATAATATATGAACTATTGCGGGAAAACCCAACATAAGAATACTCGGAGAGAATAAACAAATATACATTAGCGGCGGATTAAAATATTTCATTATAGAAGTAATATTTCCCTGTAAAAATATTTTTTTTATAAAAGGAATTAGATAAATAAATATATGTTTCCCAATTTCTGATATCTCTACTCCGTGAAAAAACTTTGTTTCCGTATGATCCCTAAAATAATCATGATAACCTACGCTCCTTAGGAAACTAACGCTTCCACAAAACCACAAAGTTCCTAGTATCATTGGGGTTAAAATCCATATTTTATTTCTTTTTTGAAATATCGAAAGTATCCCAAACATAATGATCACAAATGATATGTCCTCTTTACAAAACAACGATAGAAATACAAACAGAAGAAACATTTTAAATTTATTAAAATAATAGTAATAAAACGCAAATAACAAAAATGTAATCGCTAATAAATCTGGCCTTATAGTTGATATTGATAAATTATGCAACGGATTAAACATTAAATATGTCAATGAAAACAATAAAGCAATATTTAAACTATTAAATATTTTTTTTGTTAGTAAAAAAACCGGGACTGAACCCAAAGCAATTATAAAAGGCCAGAAAATAAATAAAGTATATATCATAGGATTAAACCAATAAAAACATGCTATTAATAAGTAAATCGGTTCAAAATGCCAATCAAAATAAGGGAAAACATTCATACTGCAATAAAATAAATTACCGTGAGCAGTATTCCAAATCATATTATTTTGTTTTGCCAGCATTTCCCAAGAAAATTCGAAAAACGATTTATATTTAAGAATTTGCAAAGCTGAAAATACTACAGCATATAAAAATATGCTGAAAAATAAAATAATGTAATAATAACGTTTTTTATGCAGCGACATATTTTTTTAAATTTATTCTAAATCAATTTAAGACATATATAATAATTAATTAAAATGCAATATATTTAGCATTTGAAAACCATCATTTGTAATAAACATATAAAAATTTATACAAATAACTAAACTTAAGATAAATAAAATACAAATTTTTACAAATCTATCAAAATAACCGTTCTTTTGATTAAGTTTATTAATCAGATATGCTATACCAAATATAAAAGGAATTACTATTAACATTAAATGTTTTGTATCTTTCCAATCAACTATTGAAAAAATAACAGCACCTGTAA
>Ga0164318_10000354_pt1 | contig 33427 bp, 28 predicted proteins | sample GuaBasSedimGuay9_FD_113734 | JGI IMG/M metagenome (GOLD analysis project Ga0164318, IMG submission 113734) | Subseafloor sediment microbial communities from Guaymas Basin, Gulf of California, Mexico - Guay9, Core 4571-4, 0-3 cm | ecosystem: Environmental > Aquatic > Marine > Hydrothermal vents...
TAATAATGATTTGTTTATTGTACAAAGAAAGAACCATGAAGCATGAAGTTATTACTTCGACACCACAGAATATGCGCGTTCATATGTCTCATATATTGCTTTTGCTGCTTCAATGATGCTCTTCTGCTCTTCTGGAGTTAATAAATTCCACAAGTCAAATCCAAAACTTCTACTTATTCTGCCAGGTACTGTTACATGAACTGGCTCTGGTACTTCATCATACTTTCGAGGTATCGCATAGCTAACTAATTTGCCAGTGTTTAAGAGAATACCTCTAATAATCTCAAGAAATGATCCCGCTGGCCCCCACCTGGTGCCACCAAGGGCTTTTATGACTTCCATGCTAATACCCTTGATGTACGAGGTTACTTTATCTTTGTCAAATGACTTATTTTCTTGTTTGACGTAATCTTCAAGTGGAATTCCATCGATACGAACTGTACTCCATAAAGGCACTGCTGCTTGACCATGCTCACCTCCAACAAAGGCCTCAATTAGCCTCATTGGCACATTCAGCTCTCTAGATAGAATTGTTCTGAATCTAGATGTCTCTAAATTAGTTCCAGTACCAACTACCGTACGTTTGCCATCTGCAAGTTTATATGCTAGAGTTGCCATCGCATCGACAGGATTCGTTATAACAAAATACCATGCCTTCGGATTATTATCCACCGAGTTAGTGACAATGTCGTATATAATCTTCGCATTTTCGTCAGCAAGATCTCTTCTAGTCATTCCTGGTTTTCTTGGAAAACCCGCTGCAATGACAATCAAATCAGCGTCTTCAATAAATTTGGAGTGTTCATACGATTCTATTTCCACATCAAACCCATGTGCAGCTCTCGCATGGTTTAATTCCTCTCTCACCATAGCAGCAACATTTGGAGCAGTATCAACTAGAGTTAACTTGTCAACATATTTTTCAAACATTAATGTGTAGGCAACGCCCTGGCCCACACGACCAGTACCAGCAATTGCTATGTGCACCATATAACCACCCACATTAAAAAGCTAAATAGTATTGTGATTTTAATGTCTGCATGCTAATAATACTTTTGATATTAGAGCCCTAATTGTGAAAATAGACCTTTTAATTTAAATTTCTTTTAGTTTGTACTCGTTAGTCTTACTATTTTTTTATATTTAAGAAATGAAAATAGAGAGTTTTTCAAACATAGTTAAATCAGTGTTTATGCAAGTAAGTAAAGTGCGACTATGTACAAACTTTCAATAATTAGATTGATTGTAACTATAATTGTTCCTAATCTTAGAAATTCGGTAAATGTTATTTTTGTACCTTCTTTTCTAGCCTTAGACAATATGAGAAGATTCGCCGGTGTACCTATTGGGGTAAGACAACCACCCAGATTCGTACTTAGTATTAGTGCTATCATGAAAATTGTCGCATAGATTTCAAAGCCACTAGCTTCAATCAGTGTCGTAATAATTGGAAGAAACGTTAATGCAATAGTAACTTCATCAAGGAATCCAGATGTCACACCAGTAAACCATACGATTATCATTAATGGAATTAATGGATTTCCACCACTTATAGCGCTAAGCCCAAGACCAATTTCATGAAGAATTCCAGTGTGTTCAACTCCACCAATTATGATGAATATCCCTATGAAGAAGAAAATATCTTCCCATTCAACTTCTTTTGAGATTCTATGGAAGGGTATATTTCCAATTAGTAAAAAAATCAGGCCGCTTGTAAATGCAACAAGATGTGGTTCTGGGAAGACAACAAAACCCACAATCATCCCAATCAAGCATACTAGTGATGCATAGAACAATTTTTTATCTGGAACAACACTCCACTCGTCAAATTCAAGAAGTACATCCTTGATTATTTGTGTAACTTCTTTGTCAAGAGTCATTCTCTTGTGAAATATGTGAATAAAGATACCCACATGAATTAAACCTAAAAGGATACCTATAGGCATCGTATAAATCGTAAAGAAGACGAAGCTCAGATGTGCAAACTCTGCAATGATAATTGATGCGGGAGATGCTATTAAGGATGTAGTACCACCAATGCTTATCATGACTGCCTCGGCTGTCAAAAACGGCTTCGGATCGATGTTTAATGCCTTTGTAATTGCATTAGTTATTTGGAAGACAACAATAGCAGCGACTAAGATTGTCAATACGGAGCTGAGGATGACTGTAAGCATCGTTAACAAAATAAAAATCTTGGTTATATCACCTTTAGTTAACTTTACTAACTTTATTGCTAACCATTGAAAAAGACCAGAATCGTTCATTACATTGCCAGCAACGAGCACACCAAATATAATCATGATGGTCGGAAAATCGATAAATAAGACTATTTCTTCGAATGGCATGTGCTCAACGAAGTTTAGAATAACAGCAGTAATCACTGCTCCAATTAAGGTAACTACGGTTTTGTCTAGCTTTTCAGTAATCAAGATACCCAGTATAGTTAGGAATATTGCAATTATTACAATGTCCCATAGAGCCATACCACTCCCTCCTACTAACATGTACTAATCAAAAATATGACAGAAAACAAAGAGAAAAACTCTACTGAATAGTATAGTGTTATATTCAGCTTTTAGAAATCCCGTATTCCTATTTTAGCAAACGTATATTTATTTTTTATGCATCCGCTAAAAAGTACTATCAGCTAAAATGCTGATTACTTCAAAGTTTTTTGTATTAGAAATTATATAAGGAATATAGCGTAATTAAAGGTGACATATCTTGAGACGAAAAGAGTTCATAGACCGTGAAATAGAACTCAAAAGTCTAGAAAAATTATGGAGTGGAAAGAATTTTGCCCTTGTAATAGTATACGGACGACGACGAATAGGAAAAACAAGGCTGCTTAATGAATTTGCCAAAGGTAAGAGATATATCTACTATGTTGCTGTAGAGTCACAATATAACTTAATCACCGAAGAATTCTCAGAGTGTTAGAAAATTTCTTAATCTTCCTCTAAAAGGGGATATCTTAGATATAATAAGTAGCATTGTAGACCTTGTAGATGAAAAAATGTTAATCATTCTTGATGAATTTCAATATATTGTAAACGCAGACCCGAGTTTTGTTTCAAGATTACAGCGACTTGTAGATACAAAGCTCAAGGATAAAAAACTAATGTTAATACTCTGTGGATCTGCTGTGCCGTTTTTTGAAAATAAATTACTAGGTTATAAAAGCCCTATTTTTGGTAGGCGTGCTTCATCTATGCGAATAAAAGCATTAAGATTGCATCAAATAAGAGACTTCTTTCCATCATATGACTTAAGAACACTAATCTCAGTCTACAGCATTGTTGGTGGGACTCCTGGTTATTTAGAAAAATTAAATCCAGAAAAAACCATAAAGGAGAACATTAGAATAATGATTACTCCTGGAAACTACCTTTTTGATGAGGCCCCAAATTTATTAAAACAAGAGGTCAGAGAACCGAGAGTCTACTTTAGCATACTTGCAACCATAGCGGATGGAAGGAATACGCTTGGAGAGATCGCATCTATTGCAAGAGTAGACCCAAGGAGCATAACTAAATATATTGCCCTATTAGAAGAACTGTCGATTGTGAAGAAAATTAAACCAATAGGATTCAAGAGACCAGTAAAAATTAAAATTAGCGATAATTATTTTAGATTTTGGTTTTCATACACTTATAGGCTAATGTCTCTTCTTGAATCACAATTAATAGATGATGCAATATCGTACATTGTAGATACCTTAGATAACTATATTTCACATGTTTTTGAAGATATCATAGCAGAATTAGTTCCTATACTGTTTAAAGCAAACATTATACGCACCAGGCCCATACAAATAGGAACTTGGTGGCGTAAAGATCAAGAAATTGATGTAATTGTAAGAGACCCTGGTACTTCAACAACATTCATGGAAGTTAAATGGCGTGATTTAAAATTAAAAGATGCAAGAAGTATTCTAAGAGAATTAGAATTTAAAGCATCAAAATCTGGGTTGGTCTCTCCAGTTAACTACTATATTCTGTTCTCGAGAGAGATTATAGATTGCAACACCCCCTCTAAATATGGATAACCATAGGATTATAGTCGACTTGAAAACTTTATCAGCAACACTAAAAACTAGACAATAACAAATAACAAAAATTCAATTCAATAATTTCAATAAAAATAGTAAATTTCTTAATCTTATGCGAAAATGGCTAAATAGCTCTATTTATTATTTTCTGATATTACTTACCAAGATATCCCAAAAGCAGCATTACTGCAATTGTGAGAACTAGTAATACAATGAATATGACTGTTACATCAGGCCTCGGCATAACAAGATACAATATAGGGGTTATGAGTAATATGCCCACTATAACTGAGATTATTCCTACTGTTTTGTCATGCTTTCTTTTTTCATTCACTGTCGTTGTTTCATCACTAGACATAATGCTTCGTCATCTCTAATTTTTTACTTCTAATAACTATCTGCTTGTGATAATTTAAAAAAAGTTTATCTAGAAAAATATTACTTGAATTTTTCATTAAGAAATTTGACATCATCGGGAGATAATCGCCAGCCCATGGCTCCTGCATTTTCTTCAACATGATTAAGTGAAGATGCCTTAGGAATTGCCATAACATGATCTTTGGATATAAGCCAGTTAAGTGCTACCTGAGCGGCAGTTTTCCCATACTTTTTGCCAATTTCTTTTAAAATTGGGTTTCTCGCCAACTCACCTTTAGCTAAAGGAGTGTATGCCATGATGGTTATCTTCTCTCGTTGACAATACGGAAGTACATCTCTTTCAATACTCCTGTCTAGCAGATTGTACTTTACTTGGTTCACAACAATATCGTTTTTGGAAAGAGCATTTCTAGCCTCTTCCATCTCAGAGACATTAAAATTACTAACGCCGATATATCTAACAAGGCCCATTTCAACAAGTTTCTCCATTGCCTTCATTGTCTCACTCAGTGGTACAGCATGCGATGGCCAATGAATCAGATAAAGATCAACATACTTTAATCTAAGGCGTTTCAAACTTCCTTTTGCTGCTTTAATGACATCATCGTAGTGTAAATGTGTGGACCAAACTTTTGTAACAATAAAGACATCATCCCTTGGGTATCCCTTAATTGCTTCAGCTACAAGCTCCTCAGCATGACCCCCACCATATATCTCTGCGGTATCGATAAGCCACATACCAAGCTCTAAACCATGTTTTAATGCTGCAATTTCTTCATTGTCTCTAGAATAATCAGGAGCCATGCCCCCACCCATTCTCCAAGTGCCCATGCCAATGGCAGGAATTTTTTCTTGCGTATTACCTAACGGTTTTAAATCTATCATTAATAATAACCCTCACAAGCCTATACTGTTTAGTTTAGTTAAGAGAACAAATAATCTATATGTCACTTGGGCAAAAGGATATTATTTTTACTGCATCTATAATCCATACCCGTGTTATTATTATGTGCGAAATAATCTTTTTATACTTTACTAGTTAAGATTTCTACTTGGTGGTAAATGTGGCCAAACTAAAATCTGTGAAAATAAAGGAATCAACATATCAAAGACTGAATGAACTAGCGGGTATTCTTCAAAAGAAGTTCAAGAGACCAGTTTCCTTAGATGAAGTCATAAATATATTACTCAAAAAAGCTGAAATAAACACAAAAAGTATATTAGACTTTGCAGGAATTTGGGAAATATCTGACGATGAGGAAGAGGAGCTTTTCGAGTCTCTTAAGGCTGCGTGGTCACAATGGAAAATGAAAGAGTAATTCTGGATACAAACATAATTGTTGGATTTTTAAGAGGAAAATCCAGATATGTTCATTTCATGAATAATATTGAGAAACAATATCGCTTATCAACAACTACTATCAATACCTTTGAGCTTCTCTATGGAGCTTATAAATTTAAAATGAAAGAAAAAAATGTTCTAAGATTAAAGCGTTTCCTATCGCAATTAGAGATACTTTATTTCGATTTAGAGTCTTCTGAAGTTGCTGGAAAGCTAGTCGCAGAATTAAGTAACCGAGGATTATCATTAGAGATTAGAGATATATTCATTGCTGCAATTGCAATTAGAAATAATGCTCCACTTGTAACTTGTAATGAAAAACATTTCTCGCGAATTGATAAATTAAAACTAATAATACCCTACGAGCTATTAAAATGAACTGAGAGTAGCAAAGTTAACAACGTGCTTTACATGAAGGTGAAATATTTGATTTGATTAAGAGTTATTATTATTTCTTTTATTCCTGGCATAGAGAGACGATTATGAAACAAAGTTATTAATAACACAAATAGGAATTATAATTATTTAATCAAAAACAGATACTAGTTGATGTGTAATGACAGCCGAGCGGAGAATAATTTTTCGGCATTCTGGAGAGTTTCATTACTTTAGAATCCCTGTAAACTTATGGGAGAAAAACATACCGAGGCTAAGAGAACTAAAGATTGAGACTGTGTCCACGTATATTCCATGGGTATGGCATGAGATAGATGATGGAGTTTTCGATTTTCATGGGGAGACACATCCCCAGCGGGATTTACTCAAGTTTTTAGAGCTTTGCAGAAGCAATGGATATAGTGTTGTAATAAGACCTGGACCGTATATTTATGCGGAGTATACTGGTCTTGGGGTGCCTTTGTGGCTTATGAAAAAACATCCAGAAGCATTGGTTGTTAACGAAACTGGAAAGAAACTGAATATGATTACATACGGCCATCCAATTTTAATGGAATATACTAGGCGATGGTATAAGAAACTAATGCAGGAAATTAAGGAATATCTTAATGATGGAACTATAAAAGCTATACAAATTGACAACGAAGCGGGGCAAATTTTGACAGCTGAATCTTTTAACAAAGTTGATTATAATCCATTTGTTATGGAGCGTTATCGTGAGTGGCTTAGGAAACAATACGATTCAATTAATGATCTAAACAAAGATTTTAAGACTTGTTTTAGCGACTTTAGTAAAGTGACTCCACCAAAAGGAAAGATATCAGTAAAATACGGGAAATTCTGGTTATCTTGGTTTAAGTTCTATCAAGAGTTTATAATAGATTATCTGAAAGAGCTTATGAAGATTGCAAAAGAAGAAGGATTTCCAGAAGATAAGTTTACGCTCAATGATTCAATAATTTTGATGCATCCAGCAAGAACTCGTGATAAATACAAATTGGCCCCATTAGGATTAGACATTTATGTTAAAGTTGCTGAGAGCCTTGATACACCATTTGATTTTCCATATTCGCCTACATTTTACTCAAAATATGAGAGATACTATTCAGATCTATATAACCACCAAGCATTTGGTTTTGAAGTTCAATGTGGATGGCTTAATCCATACACAAAAGTATCTAATGAGAGTACGTGGCAACTGGCATTATCATTACTATCACACGGCGTCTCTGGCATCAACTGGTATATTATTCATGACGCGATAGAGGCTAATGGTGTGCCTTATGCATATAATTCAGCGTTTAATACAGAAGGAGAGTTCACAGAGCGCGCGAAGGTCATTGCGAAAATTGGTGAACTTATCGATGAGTATAAAGATTTCCTTCATTATTCTAAGGAGATATATGATGACGTTGCCTATCTTCACTACGAAGATTACATCATTAATACACTCTATTGCCTTCTGGACTTAGCTTATTTCCCGAGGGCAAGAAATGCGTTCCTTGGTGCTATTGCAGATAGTGGCTGGAATTATGGATTTGTTGATCTTGATTTGGCCAGCAGCAAAGAGTTGCAGAAATTCAAAACACTTGTTTTCTTCAGTTTAGGGTTCTTAGATACAAAGAACTATCAGAAACTCCTTGATTTTGTTTCTAATGGTGGACGGCTGATAACATATCCGTATCCAGTAATCTATAATGAGAACTTTGAGGAGTCATTCCATGAACTCTACCCAGTAAAACCTTCAAAATTAGGCGGATACAACATAAAAATAATGTTCTTAAAACTATTTAAATGGATTACGACATGGAGTTTAATTGAACGCCGTAAATATCATCATAGAGGATGCGATTTAGTTATTCGAGGATTCTACATTAATAGAAAACTGATAGATGAGGGTATTAAACAAGCAAAAACATTTGAATTCTTCAATCAGGAAGTTAAAGGATATCTGAAATTCAATGAATTTAAATTTGAAAACACTAGCAAGAATGTAATACCGTTACTAGCCGCAAACAATAGAAAATATGGATATATAGCTAAAGTTGGCGATGGAGAAAGTATCGTCCTTGGAACTAATTTATTCTTAGAGTATGACACGCATCACTATTATACACTATTAAACAAGGAAAAAATGAGAAACAAGCTTCTTCTAGAAGTTCTTCTGAGGGGGATGAGCAAAATTACTTCAGAGCCGCCAGTAGAAACTGTTGTTAGGCATTACAAAGATCTTTATGGTGTGTTTGTGTTCAACAGGGGACCGAAAAAGAGAATTAAGATTTCTGGGCTTGGCAACATACTGAAAAAAGAAGAAATTAAGGTTATTGACAACATTGCTCTCAGCAGCAAAAATGTGTTAGCTACCGAAGAAAAAAATCTAGTAGTAGATTTAGAAAGTAATGATGCAGCACTTATCTTGTTAAATGTATAAAATTTTGATAAAAAATTCAGAAGAAGAGTTTAATCAAGACAGATAGTTTGTCCAAAAAATGAAAATAGCAGAAAAAGCAAGTAAAATATAATCAAGTCATTGGTTTTATTTTTATTAGCAATCCGATGGCAATAATCTGCGTGACAATTGCATAGAAAATTGCCAATGTGAAGAGGTTGTAATCTAAGAAATATCCGAAGATTAGCCCACTTAAAAGAAAGCCCCCACCATAAGCGCTGTTAAAGATACCATATGCAAATCCCCTTTTTGTTATAGCGGCCATGTCAGAGATTGCAGCACGATATATCGATTCTTGCATTCCTAGAATGACACCGAAGAACAAAATTGCTATTAGAATTGTAGTGAATGTTCCCATGAAGGTTAAAATAGATGGTATTACTGAAAGAGCAAATGGTATAAGAAGAACAGTTTTGCCATATTTGTCATAGAGATGACCAGCTAATGGTGCAACAACAGCATCAACGCCTTGTAAGACCAAATACATTACGGAGACAAACCATGCAGCCATTGTAAGTGATGCTGTATATAATATAAGAGATACGTGAATTAATCCAGCAGTATTAAGGACTACTGCAATTGTATACAATTTGAATGCAAGTGTTAATTTTTCATCTTTTCTCTGATAACCTGCTTTAGGTAGCAAACGATCAGTATGGCCTTTTATTTTTCTGTAGACTGCTATGAGCAGAAAGAACATAACGAAGTACGGAATCAGAAGGATAGAGAATGCATAGAAGTAATTGCTATTTGTTAAGTAAAGGACAATTGCAACAATTGCAGGTCCACTCATACCGCCAATTTGATCCATTAGTTCGTGAAGGCCAAAAGCTTTACCAGTTCCTATACCTTTACTGACAACTGAAAACAAAGTATCTCTTGCAGGAGAACGAATTGCCTTGGCTATACGCTCAACTAAAACTAAAGCAACAGCAATTTGCCAGTATCCTGCAAAGGCTAGGAGTGGTATTGAGATTAATAGAATATATCCTAATAGATAAAAGGTCCAATAAGCTCTTGTAGTATCTGCGAGATATCCACTTACCAATCTAAGAGAATATCCAAGGAATTCCCCAAGTCCACCCGCCAGTCCGACAATTAATGCTGTGGCGCCCAAGAATTCTAAATATGGCGGAACAATTCCACGCGCGCCCTCATAAATTATATCCCCAAACAAACTTACTAGACCAAAAGCCATAATTGCAAAATACGCAAGCTTTTTCATATCAACTTCGGACTCTGCAATATCAACACCATTCAACTACATCCCTCATGATGGTTAATTAATTTAATACAAGTAATTAAGTATGCTATGTTTAAAATTTTAGGTTGATGCAAAAAAGATTTAAGGATTCATCCCTATTTGGTCATTTGAATTATTATTTTAATATTCTACTTTTTATTTTAACATTTATAATAAGTGATATCATAATATTTGCATAAGTTTAATTTAATCTGCTGTACACAGAAGGAGGTTTTAAGTTTTATGAGTAGTAATGCAGACAATAGTATAGATGGTGCATCAGAAAAGGAGAGAAGCGGCTCAGCGGAGGAGCCAGAAAAAGATATTCTAACTACATTTTTAGAAAAATACATGAATCTAAGTGCTGACGAATCAAAAATTTATCTATCGTTATTGTATTTTGGCTCTCTTACACCAGGAGAAGTAGAATTATACACTGGAATAAAATTTGACCAAGTGCAAATGCTTCTTAAGCAAATGGTCGGCAAAGCAGTAATTAAAGAGATTCCGGGAATTGTCAGCCGTTATCGTGTACTACCACCATTTCTCGGTATTTTAAGGTTTCTTGAAGAAAGTGGAAGAAGTCTAGAACAGATAGGAAGTGAATTATCAGAAAATTTAGAAAAGAGAATTAAAGAGCTTCGAGATGCATCAAAGAAGAGCGAAGAGGATTTTGTCAATACACTAAAATCAATTCGTGATGATTTTTTTAACGCTATTAACAGTCAAAAAGATAACATGAGCAAATCCGCAGAAGAATTAACAAGACAAATTTCTGAAACTATGACTGATGTTTTGAAGGCTCTTGAAGAGAACATCTCGAACATAAGAACAGAACATGAAAATGTCATGGATGAAGTAATATCCAGCGCAGAGAATAACTTAACCGAATTAAAAAAATCACTTTCTGAGAAAAGCACAGAGTTATCACAAAAGCTTGATTCATTTGAGCAAGATGCAAAGAATAAACTTAATGCTATAGCCGATAAGTTTGATGCACAAGCTAAAAGCGATGTGGATAATTTCTCTGGAAAATTAAAAGCAACAATGACAAAGGTTTATAACAGTACTGAATCACTCATTCGGTCGCAAAATGAAAAAATTACAAATTTGGACAAAGCACTCTCCCAAGAAGTGAATGAAACTGCAAATGCTGCAATTACAGAGATACATACAAAAATAGACGAGCTGGATAAGAAATTTGATGAAATCTTGGCAAATGATAAAGAAAACCATAATGTTGTGATGTCAAAATTAAGCAATTCAATTCTTACTAGTTATGAACAAATGATTAACAAAAATCGAGAAGCATTGCAGAATTTAAATAGTAAATTAATGAGTACGGTAGAAAAGAGATCTGTTGAGTTTTCCAACACACTTTCACAATTCGATAAACAAATTTTTGCAACTATAACATCATCAAAACAGTCAGCAGATAAACAACTTGAGAGTATAAAGAAAGAAATCACCAAAATAAAAGATTCACAATCCAAGAAAATTAAAGGCCAGATTACGACGCTCCAAACAAAAATTGATAAGCAATCTAAGAAGACGGAAGAAACACTTACCGCAATTGCGAAAGCTCAAGAAGATGCCATTCTAAGCTTAGTCGGTTCTCTTTCGGGAAAATTTAGCGATTACTCAAATGACGTCAATGAAACAGTAAACAAAGCACTAGATGATGCCCTTAATTCTATAAAAATAGCCTTCGATAATATAAAACAAATAGTTTCTAAAAAGACTCAAGCAAATAGTCAGCAACTTGCGGAGTTTTCAAATAATGCAAATAATACTATTAAAGAGATAGACAAAAAATATCTTGAACTTTACAGAGAATCACTTAATGGTATCTTTAAAGATATAAATCAAATTATAAGTCTTGATACACAACGAGTTGATAAACTAATAGAGGAATATACAGATAAAATGACTACATTCAGCGATAAAGTGTATAACAATGCATTTCAGTCTTTTCTAAGCCTTGGAAACGCTACTAAGAAAAAGATATTGGATCTCCGAGAAAAAGTAAGAACTGATATCGATGAGTGGAGTGCTGAACTGTCGGAATTTACTTCTGCGTACAACGATGCCATATCAAAAGATTATCAAGAGACACGTGGTATGATAAATACATTAATTCAAGAAGATATAGATCGTCACTCAGACACTATTTACAAACTCAAAAGTTCAGTTAATGCTCTTTTTGATGAGTCTAAGAATGAATTAGCAAAGCAACTTACAGCTACTGCAGAGAACATTAATATGAAAGTATCCACAAAGTTAACTGAGTTAAAAAATGAGCAAAATGCACTTAACAACGAAGTAAAAGGCATCATAGACAAAAGTATAGAAGAGACAACACAATTCACGGATGAAGAAAAACAGAAGATTACAGCTGCAACAGATGCATTTAAGAGCGATTTGGGCGATTACCTGAAATTCACTAAGGACAGTTATACGGAATTTATTGATACTGCTTCTAAAAACTTCACAGACTTTGGAGATCAAATTACCGACAAAACCAAAGGCTTGCTAACAACAAGTAAAGACCGCATAAATGAACTCTTAGATAAAACACTAGATAATGATAAAACATGGCTGGAGAACAGTAACGATAAGATGGCGAATTACATTGCACAATATAAAAATAATGTACACGAACTATTAACAAGCCATGGCAATAAAATAGATTCTACCGTGGAAGATTTCACAAACAATACAGTAGGAAAATTATTTGAAAGTATCAATGGACTGGCAACACAAATTCTCGATGCTGGAAAAACTGTCGTAACGACAATTAATGAAATGAAAGAGAAAATCAAGCACACAAATGAATTCCTTGATCAGGCATGGGAAAATGCTACAAAAGTTCCATCCACAATTGCAGAGAAAACATGGCACATTGTTGGAAAAGAAGCTATTATTAACCGAATAATAGACATGCTACGTCGCACAAAGTCCATGATTACAGTAATTGTGCCACGAATAGATGATATACCCATCGATACAATAAAATCGCTGAAGAAAACATCTAAAGTTCATGTTCTTGTCGATACTGCAGGAAACAAACAACACGAGGTTATTAAGGAGTTAATTGCTATGCCAAATGTTCGCGTCTGGCATCGACCAGCTAGAGACTATTACGCTTGTACACGTGATGGTGAAGAAGTTTTAATTGCACCAGCCATAGGCAGTGATAAAGAAATTGTAGCACTTGTTTCAGAGAAAGAAGAGTATGTAATACTCATGCATAAATTCGTTGGACCTATGTGGATGGCAAGCAGTGAAGAATTAAAATAAAGAGAAACTAACATCATCTTGTTTTTAATACATTTTTATGTACTCTTTTTTTGAAATTGTGTTTTATACAATAGTTAGCCTTAAATAGACTGGAAATTTAAAAATTATGTGGCATTTGAGAAAGGTGCTAAGACTTGAATGAGTATTCAAAAAATAAGATTATAAATAATGTGAAAAAAATCTTGTTAAACGACGAGAATGTCATTTTTGCATATATTTTTGGCTCGTATGCCAGAGGAGAGACTCATAGGTTTAGCGATATTGATATAGCTGTTTTCTTGAAAGAATATTCGATAGATAAAGAATTTGAACTTTTAGACAAATTATCTCCAGCAATCCCCATAGAAATTGACTTGATAATATTAAACAACGCACCACCGCTTTTGCGTCATAAAGTTTTATCAGAAGGAATATTGTTGTTCTGCAAAGATGATGATGTACATTATAAGTTCATGTCAAATACATTAATTGAAGCGCTTGACTTTAAAGAAGCTTACAAAATAATAATAGAAGGTTATAGGGAGCGCTTACATGCTGGTAGAAAAAATAGTTAACTCGCTAGAGAAACTTAAAGAAATTAGAGAAACAGTATCAATAGAGGATTTAGAAGAGGATGAAAAATTACAAACATATATATTGTGGAATCTTTATGTCGTAGTACAAGGTTGCATTGACTTAGCACTTAAGATAATATCAAAATTAAAATTAGGCTCACCAAAAACGTATAAAAACGCATTTGAACTACTTGTAGACTATAATATTTTGCCTAAAGATCTTGGGAAAACAATGATTAAAGTTGTCGACCTAAGGCATATTCTGGTGCATCTCTATATTAAAATCGACTTTAACAAAATTCTTAAGATATTACATAAAAACTTAGAAGATATTGATTATTATCTAAAAACAGTAGAAGAGAAACTTAGAGAGAAGGGTTTCAATATATTTGAGATTTGATATTTTGGCTAATACATATCTATTTTTAAAGTAATTGTAAGCCCTTCAGAATGAATTTCACAAAAACTTTGTCGCCTACACTGATTCCAAGGCTGGAAAATTCATCTCTTAGCATTTCTGACAAAACAATAAACCCATGGACGTTTATAGTTACCTTTACTTTGAAAGAATTTTTATTCATTATATCTAGTACTTCGCCAGCAAAAATATTCAGTTTAGGTCCTTTTGGTTCATTATGATATATGTACACGTCTTCTGGATAAATGACAACTTTTTGTATGGGTCGTGGTTCATCCAAAGGCACCAACAACGTGATGTTTCCACACTTAACCTTTGCGAGACCGTGCTCTAGCATTTCGTAACTATCGCAAGGAAGAATATTTGGGCTCCCTATAAAATCAAATACTTCATCATCTTTTGGCTCTGAAATAATTTCCTTGTAAGTTCCTATTTGCTTGATTTCGCCATCTTTCATGATAGCAATCCGGTCGCCCAGTTCTTTGGCTTCTTTCATATCATGAGTTACGAAAAGCGTTGTGATATGTAACATTCTCTGAAGATGCTTGAACTCATCTCTCATATATTTTCGAAGGCGAGGATCTAAATTATTAAATGGTTCATCCATCAGAAGGATTTTTGGCTTAATAACTAGTGCCCTTGCAATAGCAACCCTTTGTTTTTCACCGCCACTCAGTGTTTTCGGATATCTGTCCTTTAGATGTTCTATTTTCATTAATTTTAGCATTTGCTCGACACTTGTTTTAATTGCTTTATCACTTATTTTTCGAACTCTAGGACCAAATGCAATATTTTCTTCAACAGTCATATGTGGAAAAAGTGATGATTCTTGAAACACAACTCCTATGTTTCTTTTCGCAGTAGGAATATTATCAACAGGAGTACCATCAAAAAGAACCGTTCCAGTATAATTTATAAGACCAGAAATGACATTCAGAAGAGTTGTCTTTCCACTTCCAGAAGGACCTAAGAGTACGAATAGCTCACCATCGTTGACCTTCAAGTTTATACCTTTCAAGATATAGCTATTACGAATATCTACTAACTCCAATCTCGTCATTACAACCAGTCCTTAGTTAATTTCTTCTCCAGAAATTCGATTATTTTTTCAGATATCAAACATACCAATGATAGAACAATCAACACATCTATTATCACATCTATTAGCAGAAGACTCTGCGCCTTCATAGCCAATGCACCAAGACCAATAGGAATTGCGACCATTTCAGCAGCCAATACTGTCCTCCAAGCCATCCCTGCTTCAAGTCTTAATCCCGTAAATATATTTGGTACCGCCAAGGGGATCACAATTTCTACTAAAATTTGAATATCACTTGCACCCAAAGTCTTTGCAACCATAACAAGTTGTTTATCAACACTTTTTACACCAGTAAGTGTATTATATAGAAGAGGAAAAAAGCTACATAGAAATATCAGCGTTATTGGTAGAAGATCACTTATACCAATCCAAATTAAAAGTAATGGGAGCCAACCCAATGCAGGAATTGGATAAAGTAAGTAGAATATCGGGTTAAGTGTATTTTCAACTATTCGGTTATATCCCATTGCAATGCCAAGGATAACACCTGTACTAACACCTAATGATAGTCCTATTATAACACGAAGTAAGCTTCTATAAAAACTGTACACAAGTTCACCATTTAATACAAGAGTTATAAATGAGCACATGACTTGTGAAAAAGATGGAAGAAAATAAGATGGAACAAAACCTAAACGCACAACAGTTTCCCATATGATAATTACTGCGAGTATTGGTATTATATTCGTAACCTTGGTAAGACGTTGCTTCATAACACATCACGCCATGGCACATAGCTTTTTATCCAGCGTAACAATACACGAGAGTATAGTAGTAAGCAAAAACATATTTTCAAAACCAAAATGATTATCTTTTACACTAAGGTTTGTCTTTTGCTCCTTTTGAGATGATGATACCTGCGATAAAAAAGACAGATCAATCATCTCTGAAATATTGAATTTGTCAATGTAGCCCAACTCGGCCATGAAATCAGCCAACTCTTGCATTGCTGTCACATTAATATTGTTTGTATAATTGAGACGAGTCATTGAATCTAAAATAACACTCCTATTTGTATGAAGCATACTTGCTAAGATTTCAGCAGTTTCATTTCGATTATTTATGATCCAATGAGTCACATTAACTGTCAATCTAACAAGGTTACGAACCGCATCAGGATATTTGTCTATTAACTCTTGTTTAACAACAAGTGCGCTTCCAGGCATATGCAGCCAAATATCTTGACTCTTAAGAAGAATGTCAAAACCCCATGCTCGTGCGATGGCAACATAGTGTTCTGGTATTGCCGCGGCAACAATTTGGCCACTCCTTAGAGCATTTAGCTGATCCATTGGTTTCATCCGCAATATAGTAACGTTATTTATTCCATAAATTTTGAATGTTTTATGAAGTAAAAGATCAGCCATACTCCCCTCTCTAACGCACCCAATACTTTTTCCTTCGAGATCATTTACGGATTTTATAATACTTAGGTTTGTGACTATAGCATATCCATACTCATGAGTCATAGCAACAATCTTAAGATTAATTCCACGTTTAAATGCTGAAATCGCTGGTCCAACACAAAGCCAAGCCACTTGAATGTCACCTCGTGCAATAGCCGCCGCAAGAGCCATCCCAGTAGCATAACTTTCAAAGGTAGTTAAATTAATTCCTACATTATTAAACCAACTTTTATTATAAGCAACCCAAGCAGCAGCTGCATGGTCATTAAACTCTACAGCCATACCAACAGAGTAACACTTTTGCTGATTAAATTCGCCATACGACAAGATTACTATAGACGAAAAAGCAATTAATGCAAGAATACAAGATGCAACTAAAATAAGTTTTACATTCTCAGAAAAAACCATTGTTACACCTTCATTTTTTTATTTTAATGTTTAATGTTACTCAAGTAAATTATAAACATTTGTGAACCAAAGTTGCTTTAATATAAACAAAAGTATTTACAGTTTTTATTAATACACCAGATAGAACATTTAACTAAATCGAAACAATTATGAATAAAATAGAGTATAAAATAAACAAACTTGTTTATCACCAATTATCGTTTAGTAGTTTAGAAGTGAGTTTTCATGAAACAAAAGAGTTTTGGGTTACTAACTGAAAAACAATTAGAAGTTTTAAAACTAAGGAGAAAAGGTCACACATATCAAGAAATTGCAAAATTACTTGGAACTACACGAGAAAATGTATACATCCTCGAAAAACGAGCACTTAGGAACATAGAAATTGCTAGAGCCACTTTAGAAATTGCAAAACACCAAGGCATATTATGTGAGATTATTTTAGAGGCGGGGACAAGATTAGTTGATGTGCCACGTATAATACTTGATGAGGCAGACAAAAGAGGTGTGAAACTAAAAGCAAACTTTACAAGAATTTATGATGAAATACGGTACAAAGCACCTGGTGCAATGAAGGGTACAAAACTTGCTAGAAATGTTACAGTTTATATTCTCATGGATGGCGACTTCTGGGTAGCTGAGAGTAACACATAACTCTTTACTATACACGTATTATTAAATGAATAAAAAACGAGAAATGCCATCTACAATGCATGTTATTTAATCTTAGCACGCTTGTATAAATCACTTATTTTTTTGTTGGCTTCACTAAGAACAGTTGCAGTATCAACTTTCGTCAAATTACCATTTTCTAAAACAACATCGCCATTTATGATCACAGTATCTACATCAGTTGCAACACCAGCATAGATTATGCTCGATACTGGATTGTTTACTGGAGTTAATTCAGGAACATCAGTTCTAACGATTATTACATCGGCTTTCTTTCCAACTTCAATAGAACCTATTTCATTTTCCATGCCCAATGCCTTTGCTCCATTGATTGTTGCCATTTCCAGCATCGTTTCTGCGGAGATTACTGTAGATTTGAGATGATGCACTTTCTGAAGCAACGCACCATACTTTAGTGTTGATATAATGTCTTGATTGTTATTGCTTGCAGAACCATCTGTTCCAATAGTAACATTAACACCCTTCTCCAGCATTTTCACAATAGGCGCAATTCCAGATCCTAGAAACATATTACTGACTGGACAATATACAACATGTGCGCCAGTTTCTGCTAGATAATCAATCTCTTTATCATCTAACCAAACAGCATGAACTATTTGCGACTGTGGACCTAATATTCCAAGGTCGTAAAGCAGTTCTACTTCTCTCTTTCCGAAATCTTCTAAACAAGCTTTAACAGAACCTTGTGTTTCAGCAATATGCATGTGATAAGGTATTTTATATTCTTTCGCTAATTTGTTTGTTTCTATGAGTAAATGTTCTGACGATGTAAACATTGCGGCAGGACCAGGTATTATAGTAATAAGTTCATTTTTGCCATTATACATCTCTATTAGTTCTTTAGTTATTTTCATTTCTTCTTCCACGGTATATGGTACTACAAATTTTGGAATTTCCCATTTTTCACAGCGAGGAACCCAGTCTCTTACACCACGAGCAATCACCGCACGAATTCCAACTTTCTGAGCAGCATCTGCAACCTTAATTACAGCTTCTTTACTTGCTAAGTCTTTATGATTATCTATCACTGTTGTAACACCAAAACGAATCATTTCCATAAAAGCAACAAGAGACGCTATGTAAACATCATCTGGCGTTAAAGATTCAGCAATTGGATAAACTAATTTAGCAAGCCATTCAAAAAGATTCATATCATCCCCAAGTCCACGTAGCAATGTTTGAGCAGAATGCGTATGAGCATTTATCAAACCTGGAAGTACTATCTTTTCCTTCGCATCAATAACTTTTGCATTTGAATATTCTTTTGATAAGCTCTTAGTATCTCCAACAGCAGCTATTTTCCCAGATTCGATGTACACCGCACCATCATGTAGAACTTCACGTTTTTTATTCATTGTTACAACAATACCGTTAGTGATAAGAATTGACTCAGAAGACATATTTTTATCACCGACTAAAAAATTAGGCAGCATAAATAAAAAGATTATAGATACTTTTAGCAATTTTTACTAAAATGATAAGTTATAAGCATAAAAATTGAAATAAAAACAAAAAAGAGATTTGTTTTTAAAACGAGTATAATTCAATCTCATTTTTCTCTCTGAATGACCAGTCTAAGATTACTTTTGCTACACTTTCAGGAACTATTAATTCTCCTCTACTGTTAATCTCACCAGTCGAAATATCTTTTGACATGAGAAATAAAACTGTAATTAATTTCACACCAGAAGCATGTTTTGAAAAGAACTTATCTTCGTTATATATTACATCAGTAGTTGCGACACCCTTATGTGTAGCTGTTCTGAATTCATAAGTTACACTTTCGAGTAACATATCGCTGCCAAATAGATCTTTTAGTAAGTAATACACTTTAACAACATCCTCTCCACTCAGCAGTAGGAGGGGAGGGGGAGACTCATAAATAGTTATACTGTTTCGCACATCAAACCACAGTTTTCTATAGTTCATATAACTTCACTTTTCCATTTTTATCTCGTTTCAATTCGTACACATGGCCCTTGCCAGATAGTATAACTGTAACATCTAGCTCTTCAAAATGCTCTTTAACTGTTTCATCTAATAGATGAACTACTGCACCAATTTCTCTGAGGGGTTCATGCCATACCTTGCTCAAATCATCAATCTTCAGCTTCTCTTCTCTCTCAAGCTCATATAGGGATAGGGACACTATAGCTCACCAAACAATTTTTTGTTTATCCTCCAGAAGGTGCAGGTATCTGGCCAGTATTGGGATCTGCAAATACAGGTATACCAAAGTATGTAAGCACTATTGAGAGCACAAAGAGTGCAACTAATATTGCAATTCGATACTTAAATATGGTATCCACTAACTTCATATTTATCACCACTATAATTAATACCAAATACCTTAATATTGAAAGGTAAACAAGTTATCTATGTATCAATTACCGTAAAATAGAATTATAGAGCAAGTATTTTTAGCGTTATAACCGAAATTACCTTTTATTATTAAAAATAAGGAAAATAATAGTAACTTTTCAAAAAAATTATTTATGAGTGGAAACTGTTTTATCATATGAGTAATTCTAAGGAAGAATATATAGACTTAAAGGAACTCTTAAAACCACCAGTAAATAATAAAAAAGTCATAGCATTTTATAGAGTGCTAGAGGACTACTTTTTATTATGTAAGGGACAAAAGAAGGTATGGAACGCAAAATTTGAACAGATTTTGCCAGATAACATTCAACGTACAAAAAGGCAACAACAAAAAATCATCAATACATTAAGGATAATTAAGCAGTATAGACTTACAAATCCGATAACTATTTTGCGAATGCTAAATACCGCACTTATTCCACAAAAAGAAGAAATTAGCATAAAGCAACTAGATATCTTGAGGGCAATTATTAACAATCCCCATTTAAAACTTAAGGATATAAGACCAAAGGACATACCACCAGGAACATTTTACAATATGGTAAGAGCTTTAAAAGAAAAATTTGTAATTCGATATTGGGGAATTTTAGATCCAACTCGTTTTAAGCTAGTGCATTATCATATTACAATAAGAGTCAATGCTAGTAAGGTTCATCTTCTTAGAGAGGCTGTTGAAAAATCTCCATTTGTGCTTACACTTAATATTGACACACTAACAAAAATTTTTGATGAGTATGCCGGATGGATGTCCTTTCGTGTTCCAAATCAAAAGACAATAAAAGAACGTTTTTTAAGATGGTTGCTTAAACTGCAGAAAGAGAGAATTTTCAAGGATGAAACAAGCTGGCACTTAGATGAGGTAACATCAATAGAATATGGGATAAACATAGACTTCTTTGATGGGGAAAGGTGGAGACTGGACGAAATAAGTGTAGTACGCGGCTTCTTACATCTTGCAGAGAAAACTTCATATACTCCCTCAAAACCAATGACTGTTCAGAAGTATAGCTATGAGGAAATAGATTTTGATAGAGATGATCTAATTTTGGCAACATTGTATCAAAGCAATTATTATACATCACTCGACTCTGCTGTTGAAACTTTAAGAAAATATGGATTTAAACGCTCAAAGAAGACTGTTTTTAAAAAAGTAAAGAGACTAAAAGAGCTTTGTATAAAACCAGCAGTATCAATGTATTTGAATTTACCAGTTACACTTTTGGCTTTTTTAGAGAATGTTAGAGATATAGACACGATAAGAAGATTTTTGGGATTTATGCCGAGATATTGGCTTTATACGATGAAAGATGGTGATGCAGCTATATTTCTCCAGTTACCAAAAGATGTTGTTAACGAATTTAAATACCTTTTCTCTGTTGGAGGGAAAGAAGGTGGTGAGAATATATATGATGATGCTATAATAATAGAATCAGTGACATCATTTGGAAAGCAAGAGAAAGATGAGCTTGTCCAATATTGGAACAAAAAAAGAAGAAGATGGGAAGTCCCACAAGATGTTTTTATGATATAAGATGAAATTCTTTCGAAAAAAACAAGCAGTATAATTTAAAACAGATTTCTTCCAGAAGTATTAAAAACGAGGTAAGGGATTTTATTGGCAAACAAAAACTTAGATATCATTATTGGGCTACCAACATATAATAATGGTAAGACAATAAACTATGTTGTTAGGAGTGCTTATAGTGGACTTTTAGAGTTTTTTCACAATAAGAATATACAGATTGTTATATCAGACATGGGTTCGACTGATAAAACAGTAGAAGTTATCTTCAGTCTTATTGGTCGAATGGGCGATAAGCTAAAGCTAATGCAATACAGACGCAACAAAAGAATAGGTGAGGCAATTAAGGATATATTAGTACATGGTGTAGAAAACAATGCAAAAGCCATCGTAATTTTAGACCCGGGGTTACCTAATATCAAGCCGATGTGGATGTATTTATTGATAAACAAGGTTCTATCTGGGGAATACGATGTAATTGCACCGTATTATTACAAACATGAATATGAAGCAATGATTACTAACTTTGTTGTGTATCCGATAATGTCTGCAATATTTGGCTTAAGGATAAGAAATCCCGTAGCAATGGATTGTTCACTTTCCACAGCTGCTGCAAGAGTAATATTGGAGGAAGAAAAACTTTGGAGCAAATATGTTACTGGACTTGGAATTGATGTATTAATGGCAGTAACAGCCATAATAAAAGAACTTAAAATTGCTCAAGCAAGCTTAGGAAAGCTAGAATACTTTGAAGATTTAAAACTCAATTTAGCACAATCATTTCGCGAGAAAACGAAATTTCTTTTCGAACTCATGTACCACTATATGCCATATTGGACTAAAATAACAAAAATACGTGACCCACCTATTATCGGCGAAATTAAAGATGTTACTGGAATAAGACCGCAACTTATTGATTGGTTGCTCTTCGATGCGTTTTATAAGCTTTACAAAACTCACGAATCACTTATATCTGAAATATACAATGAGAAGATAGTCAAGAATCTTCATGAGATCCACAGGAACAAAAACACAAAAGTACGTATATCATCCGATGTCTGGACAGAAATTTTACGTGATACGATTGTTGCATATATAAAAAAATGGCCAGAAAAGTCTGATGAGATCGTTGATGCATTCATGGGATTATGGGCATTGAAGGTGCTTTCATTTACAAACGAAACTAAAGGTATGAGCGCTGATGAAGCAGAAAAAGTAATAATAAACCATGCAAAAACATTCGAAACTGCCCGTATTGAACTTTTAAAGATAATAAAAAATGTGTAACGGCATATAATGCTTAAAACAGACTGTCAAGTTGCAGATTTATCTTCATCTGTTGATAAAACTGAACTTTTGTTAGGCGATTCATGCTGAGCTAATTCTTCTTTTTTCATTTCAAGTTCTTTTTCAGCCTTTTCAGCTTTCTTAATTTCTTCAGCGCGCTTAATCTCTGCTGTAATCTTTCTTCTTGCTCTGATAATCATTACAACCAATGTTATGACTAATAATAGAATTAATAGCGTAAAGGCCGTAATAACTATTTGTGGGGGATAATTCCCTGTTGGCCTTTGTGTTGTATACTGATAAACATCGCTTACAGCAACATTTCTGCTGAGGTCTATACAAACAATTTTAAAGTTAACAGTAGTAACATTTTCGGTTGCTGGAATAATCCCAACATATAGATGCATAGTTATGTCATATAGCATTGTTCTGTTGAACCACTCACCACTATAGTAATACATTAGAAGTACCTTTCCAACGAAAACGTTATCACTTACATTTACATAAACAGTAACAGGATCATATACTGTGGGGCTCTTAGGATCGATAGATACGTTCAGAATATTTGGTGCTATATTATCGTAGATGAGTTCGATGGGATACATTAATGGATAGCGGTCAATCGAATCTTCATCCACCAAATATGGTAGGTCACCAATATCATCATTATTCAAATCTGGACCATTATATGTGCTCCAGAAGTTACCAATTGACCCGTTATCAAGATAACATTCGATATTGTCATAAAGGTTATACTGAAGATTTGCAAAGTTATTGTAGTACACATATAGTGTGTAATTCTTGTTTATTGTATAGCTGGTGATATTGCACCATATCTGTAAACCAATTTTATTTCCATAAATATTATTTAGAAAGATAGTTATGTTATCACTATCCCACAGTGAGATACCAGCTTCTGAGTTAAATGCAACTGTATTATTACAAAGATTTACATTATTAGTTGAACTCAGATAGATAGCAATTGTACTTTCTTCAATATTATTCTGTTTTATTGTGCCGTTAATGCTTTTAGTCGCAAAAATTGCGTATGTTGAGAAGTTCACAAATACATTGTTGAATATTGTAAAATATTTTGATGTATCTAATGATATTGCAGTATTGCCGTCCTTGAATGTGTTTTTCTCAATAAGGAATATACTAGACTTCTGAATCAATAAAATAGTCTGATTGTTGGATAAGATGCTATTTTCGTTTAGAATTATATCAGAGACATAGGATAATTGAATTGAGACATATGTAAAATTGTTTTTTCTAAATTTAATAGTACTCGAATTAGACACAATAAACTGTGAGGAACTAGTAATGCTTGTTCGTAATACATTTGAAGACATTTCAATAGAACTACTTTCTCCAATATAGGCATTTTCTGATTTACCTATAAATCGATTCTCAAGAATAGTGATATTTTTAGAGTCTATTAACTGAAACGCATATGTAGCACTATTAGATACTGAGTTGTTTTCGATAGTTACGTTTAACCCATTAGTAATACTAAGAGATATATTGTTTTCATGGAATAAGTTATCGCGCAGAATCAAATCACTAGCTAAAAATAAACTTATACCAGCAATGATGCTAGAATTTATTTCACTTTGAGTTATTGTTGTGAAATTTGTATTTATCAACTCTACAGCAATTTCACTGAAGGAGATAGATAGCTGAGACAGATAAATATTTGTTGAATTATAGAGTGCAATGCCTCTTTGACCGCTATTCAGTACTGTTACATTCGACATTTGCACCGCTTCAGAGAGGCTTACATAGATCGATGTATTACAAACTTCAAAGTTGCTATTTGAGAAACTAACATTATCTGTATCGTACAAGGATACACCAACATCCGTTAGATGCAAAAGATGTTGATATGTTATTATTATGTTATTAGATATTGTAGCAGATATACCAGTTTCACCATCTGAAACCATACTTCGTTCTACAGAAACGATAGTAGAGTTCCATAAATCAATTCCAATCTGATTTTTTGAGTATATACTATTGGACAACGTGATATTTTTAGAAGAACCAAAATATGTTCCATAAGTAGATTCTATAATATTACAGTCTTGTATTTCCGTTGAATTAACATTCTCTAGATAGATACCATAAGTTTCATTAGATATTTGAGATTCAGAAATTGTTAGGTTGTATGAGTTCGATACATAAATACCGTAGTCTGTTCTAGATGTATTAGCATTTGTGAGCGTCACATTACTACTCTTATAAATTTCAATACCGCCAGCAGTAATATTTTCTACTGTTATGTTTTCACAAAATGCAAAGATTAGAATTCCCTCTGATAAATTTCCAACCTCTTGGTTTGATATGTTAACATACAGCTTAATTGATTGGTCATTTATGACATTATTGTTAAAATAAACTAAATTGTAATAATCTATGGAGTTGAATATCCATAAACCATCATTTTCAAAAGTATTGTTCTCCAAATGAACATTATAACTATAGGATATTGTTAGCCCTACGTTGTTATTGATAAATGTGTTATTTGAGATGTGTACTTCAGAAGAATCACTAATAAAAGACGCTTCTTCATTATCTAAAAAAGTACAATTGTATATAGTTACATTTTTGGACATCCACATAACTATGCCGTAGTAATTATTCGTAAATGTTGAATTCTCAATTGTAACGTTTTCAGTATTGATCCACAGTCCTGCATATTCGCCAGTATTATTCCATAAATACCCAGCATCTAATATATTACTCTCTAATAGAGAAAAATGTGCACCATACTCAACCTTAAGGAAATATCTATAGAGCGAATTAGCCGCTTGTATCGTAGAGTTTATTATTTTTAGTGTACCATTGTTTTGTACTGTAATTCCAATATGTTCATTTTCTTTAGAATTTAATATTATCTGCGAATTTTTGATTAACAGAACTCCACCACTACTTACAGTTATGTTAGCATCAAAAACTTTTGTTTGGTTCTCAATAACAGTTTGGTTCGATATGATTATCGTTGAACCACTAATGTCAATTAGCGTTGATATATGTAAACTATGAGAGTTCGTCAGTGTATCATATGCCGTTTCACCAATACTATGACTAATTTGTGAACTAACAATGAGAGATGTGATAACAATTACAGCTATTAAGGAAATTATTTGTATTTTACTATTTTTCACAGGTATTCCCTCCAATTAGAATTTAATAATACAATTTACATTTGATGAATGAGATTTTCTAGTTTTATATCTGTCACGAGTAAAACAAATTATTATTATGAAACATTAACTTTCCTAATAGCATATTCATATTTTTATCATACATGGCACTTGCTAAAAAGTTAGTGATAATTTCTGTAGCGTGCATTTTTACACTTTCACATGATGCATTTAATGACCATGTTGTGGTATGTACCCTCACGAGAGCCGTGTCAACACCAATCTCAAGAATTGTTAATCGATTCTTTTCACCACTAACTTTTAGTCAAGTGCCTCATACATGTTTGATTATAATTTTTGTATAACTGAGTTGGCATAGTATTTTATCTTAACTCAGAAACATAAACTATATATCCTATGAGATAACTGTTATTAGAATGATGATTCAGCCAGATTTTAATACTCAATGTGCTACTGCAACAATAAAGTCGGTTATACTCAATATTGATAATGACATTTCAAGCCATCTTAACACATTTACATGGTTCAAAATTAATAAAAATCTTGAAAATGTGTCTATTGGACTTTTTAAGAAGAGATTCTTGGATTTTGATGAAAATAAACAAATTGAATTAAATATAATGCTTTGGTTTCTTAAAAAAGAGTTAGAATCACTTAAAGAGAAGGACACTAGATTCGTGAGTATATTAAATGGAGTAAAAATGGGTATTTTTATCATAAGCGATACAGGTAATAAAGCATTACAACGAATAATTAAGTTCGTAAAAATGCTATATCTTAATGGATGTAAAATCTTCATCTTTTTTCAAAAAAGGTCTAAACAAATAAGAAAAAAATTTGAAGAATTTAAGCAACAAACCTTGGAAATTGTAGATAAGACGATCTTTACAAATCCAGATAAACTCATTCTTTGGTTTGAATTAGATCCAAGCGATCCACAAGCACTTTCTAGAATTCTATCGGAGATTTCTTTTAGCTTATACATCTATTTAAAGCCACATATATGTAGGAATAAATACGAACCAATTTTCCTTTAACGGTAGCAAAGTGTGCTAAGGCAGCATTATTTAATAATAATACATTTTTAATTCTTCTTTGTGGTTAGAGAATATGTCTATTGTTAAAGTTACTAAATTGACAAAGAATAGCAATAATATGGCAGTTATTATGCTATACCATAAAGGCAATAGATATAGCTATCATGCCATACTCGGAAGTTTAGAAAAGCATCAAATTGATGAGAAAGTTAATATAATCATTCTTAACACGTATCACTTGAAAAACCACGGAGAGTTAGAAAAAGCACTACATGGTCTTAGTATAAAATACGAGAAAATTATAGTATTATTAAGTTTAATGAGTACGCAACTGCCAGATAGATTATCATCGTTCAGAGTAATTAATCATCTAAAAGAAAAACTTGAGAAACAAAAAAAGAAATTTATATTTGTTATTGGGGGTCCACACTCTTCTGGAGATCCTATTGGGACATTAGAATTAGGTGCTGATATTGTATTTATTGGAGAAAGTGAGATTTATCTCTCAAAACTCATTGAGAAAATACTTGAATCCAAATATAATGATTCCATTTTTGATAATATTAACGACGTAAAAGGTATTGTATATCGTGTAAATAGCGATATCATATATACTGGACCACAAGAACCATGTAATTTGGATGATTATCCACCATTTAGTGTAAGATATAAAATGTTTAGCCCTATTGAGATAACACGAGGTTGCTCATTTGGTTGCTTGTTTTGCGAAACTCCATTCCTGTTTGGTGGGAAAGTTAGGCATCGCAACATCGAGACAATTAAGTTTTATGTTAAGACTATGATAGAAAACAACAAAAAAGATGTAAGATTCATTACACCAAATGCTATGTCGTATGGTAGTAAGCTTGGAAATGTTCCAGATTATGATGCTGTTAAAAACCTTGTTCTTGAGCTAAATGAGTTTAAACAAAAATATAGGATTAGAATCTTCTTGGGAAGTTTCCCTAGCGAAGTCAGACCAGAGCATATCAATTATGAAATAATGAGCTTTTTACGAAAGTACCTTAATAATGATCGCATAATAGTTGGTGCACAATCAGGGAGTGATTACATTCTAAGAAAAATTAATCGAGGACACACCACAAATGATGTTGAAAATGCAGTAAAAATTCTAAGAGCATGTGGATTTATCCCAGATGTTGACTTTATTTTTGGGTTACCAGGGGAGAGTAAAAAAGAACTCTATGATACAATTAGATTCATGGACAAGCTAGTTTCAATGGGCGCTAGAATACACGCGCACTCATTTTTACCACTTCCAGGTACACCTTTTGAAGATTATAAACCAAGACAAATCCCACAAGAAATAAAAAATTATATTTTTAAAATAGCAGGAAGAGGGCATGCCTATGGTCAATGGGAGAGGCAAGAAAAAACTGCCTTAGAGCTTTGGAAATTGAGACTTAAGGGAATCATAATGTCAAGAAAATTGTTTTTTGAACTTAGGCGTAAAAAAAGAATTTCAATAGAAAAATTACGATATATGAATGAGCATTATCTACAAAAGTTAATTAATGAGTCTCAAACTACATCTATGAATTGATAATTTCAAACTCACCCTTATATAAAAGCGCAAATGTGCCATATAACGAATAACTTGATGCGTAAATATCCTCAAATAGAGTGTAGTCATCTATTCGCTCCGCGCCGCCAATTAGTATGTTAGGATATCTACGTCCAGTATACCATAAGCTCTTTGTGACATGAATAAGGTCATCAATTCCTCCTAGTTTGAGTTCAGAATACCATGATAACGAGGCCATCAATGAGTCTATTTTCTCTTTCTTTTGTTCATATAACCAGCGTATCATTGATGGAGGAATACTAGGATCATAGAGCAAATCTTCAAATTTTTCAAGTTTAGCTTCACTATCATCTGTGACAATAGTTTCAACTTTTTCAAGGGGAAGAATTAGTATCCCTACATCATCAAACGCCCCCACAAAAGTGTCGATGCCTTTATCTAATTGTTCTGCAATTTTAGGTACCACTTGAAATAGGGATTTATCTTGCTCCATTTTTGATAAAGCATCTATATTCTCATCATTTCGTAAAATCAAGTAATCTGAGCCATATAGATTTCTAAACGCATTTGCCATTGATAAAACACGCTTAGATAATAATTTCTTGATATTTTCATGCAGTTTATATAAAAATAATGGATGAATGTTATTTATTTGAATCATTACCTCCAGATCTATCTCCTCGGTCTCCATTATATAGACAGATCCATTTAGAGATATTTTTTCATCATTAAAGATATTAGCGCGAGCCACTGTAAATGTTGGCTGTTTTAGTTTTTCCTCAATAACTTTAGGGAGCTCTTGTACAGTATAAATCTGTTTCGAATTAAAATCTAGGATTGTCCAATGAACATTATCAAGTTTAGCAATGAACACATACAGATTCTCAGTTTGTTCACCTGTATTAGTTTCTTCGTTCTCACTTACAACATTTATGGGTGCTTTATTTAACTTCACAAGCGGCCTTTCAATTACAAAATAGTCCATAAAAATGGATTTTAAGCTATCTTCAGGGATTAGTTTCTTGAGGTAATATGAAAATTCACGATAAGCTATATCCATCTCAAGTTGCTTTTCATTGTTAACAAAGTCTACAGCCTTTGAATACATCTCTGCCCACAAGTTATTCACCAGCCATAGATAAATATAATGCATCCAACAAAACACGTGTTTTAGCCCAAAAATTACTTGCACAAAATGGTATCATACTAAAAAATAAAGATTTTGTAATTACGTTTTAAACATCATAAAAATCATAGCGCCTAAAACATATATAGAAAGCTCCATTTTTCAAAGCTTTTCTAAAATAAGTAATTCACAACAGCCTTTACTGGTTAGTATCAACTATTTCAACAAGCTTTTCTCTGCTACGTATGCCTTTTACTATTGTGACGTTTGATTTTTTCACTCCGAAGTAACCTGCCAGAATCTCTATGAGTCTTTTATTAGCTTTACCGCCTAAGGGTGGTGCGTCAATATGCACTATGTAATAATCATCTTCTTTTTTTATAGACATCCGTTTTGCATTTGGAACTACATGTACTTTTATTATCATATAAATCCCGTAGAGATTTATGCATAAGCGTTAAAAATTAAAAACACAGTGAACGTGCTCATACATCAAATAACAATCATCATCCGCCCCCTCCTTTATATTATCGGAGGGGGCGTCTCATCTTGGTTCGGGGGCCTATGGCATGGGTTTGTAATGCATCGACTGCAGAAACAAACCAAGTGCCAAAGCTTATTAATTCATTGCAGTCTCTGCGCTTTTTTATCTTCGAATCAAAAATATATATAGTTTATGAGACGAAATCAAGCCTTATCTCAAGTTTTCTTCATGATTTTTTGCATTATATAATACCTATGGTAAGCTGTCTAAAATGAACATACAAAAATAGCCCTAAAAGTTGTATACAGCCTACTAAGACAAAATAGAAATTAATAATTGATTTTAGGGTTATCTAACGCTCCAATTTCATTTTTAAGTTATTTTTAGCATTTTTGAAATGTACTAATATATTTGATAAATAGCCCTACAATACTGGCATATTATATTACCTATCATTCACTAAAAAATTGCAAAATCTGGTTTTTCTCGGCTAATGTTTCATATAGTGATTGAATGATATTAACTAGATCTTGCCTAATATCCATATATGGGTTCACAGCAACAATAAGTCGTTCTTTGTCTTGATTTTTTACCAGTGATTTAAGTTTAACAAGTAATGATAACGTATATCTATCAGCTTCGCTTAATTTAGAGAATACCAAAGGTTTGCTTTTTGAACCTTCATGACCTACTAAAATTGATAGTTTACCATCATCGGGATGAAATTCAAAGTATACATAGAAATCAGATATTTTAAGAGGAGTATGAGATCTAAGCTTACTCCTAAGAAGTTTAACTGCTGCATTAATACCTTTTTTTAATCTTACATTAAGAACATCATCTAGTGTAATATTAAAAATGTTGAATAAATCTCTGAGCAAAGGATATTCTAGAAAGAATTTCTCAAAATCAAGAAAATTAGGAAGCATAACAATATCTGGCAGTATGTATTTCTCTTCATTGCATAAATCGCGAGGATTAATAATGATTAACTCAGGTAGTAGGCTTAACAGAACATCTTCTTTATAGTCCAAATTTGCAAAAACAGTTGCTTGCATATGAAATAGTTCAATCATATTTTTGATTTCTTCGTCTAAATTTTCATCTTTTTTCTCTAACAATGTATTGTATAAATACGAAGAATAACGAACAATTTGAAAAATATCGCGATGCATAAGTTTCGGAAGATTAAGATTTTTAAGTTGATTTCGCAAGTATGTGTACGTCTCATACATACTCATACGTAATTGCTTTCTTAAATCACGTAGAAGTAAGATTACTGTGCCATTAAAATTTAATTTTTTCTTTTTAGCAATTTTATCCCAAGTAACACTAATCAAGAGCTCTGCATCAATGAAGCTAGGTTCAAGTGCACCAAACTCATCTTCAAGTCTACGGACATCACTCTCTTTGAGCCTAAAAATATAGTCTATGATTGCCTTTGTCCTTCTTGTTCGAGTGATAACATCATCATCTACGAAAAATCTATTTGGATATATTTTTTCTATTGCGAGCAATATAATTCGCAAAAATTCTTTTGGAAAGGTATATTGTGTTATACCATGCTCTGAGATATCGAAGGTACCACTATCATCTATCCCCCGAAAGTTTTTAAAACGGAATTGAATTAACTTCAATTGTAATTCTCCTTTCATCTGGTTTATTACAATGTTACAATTTATGTTAACTGCTTGAAATAAAATAAAGTATAACAAAGATTAAAGTTTTTACCTCTCTTAGGCATACATTCTTACATAATTTGCTATAATATCAATTTCTATTTGTATAACTAACTTTTTAATTATGTGATAATTGTTTCTACACACTTAACCATATTATTTTATTTAGAAAATGATGAAAATGATAAAGTTAAAATAAGTCTTGTAAGAGTTATCATACGACAATTCGGATAGCTGAAGGTAATACGAGCGAAAAGCATAAACTTATGTAACAATGTTTTTTATTCGTTTCGCATTTTATCATAAAAGGAGGTAAATAATGTCTGTAGACTACGATATTACTATGAAAATAGCTAGCATTATTTCACATATGTTCTCGGCACCTATATTTGCAATATATTGTGTGATCATTGTCTCATTAATCGAGCCAAGTGTTTTTAATATCCCAATTTGGCTTGCTTTCTTAGTCAGTTTTTTGTTTCTTTCCGTTTTTCCAGTGATTAAGATAATCATTGATGCCCGTAAAGGTAAAGTAGATTTGGATGTTCAAGACCGTGAGAAGAGACCACGCTATTTTTTGTATGCAATGGCAAGCCATCTAACGGGCGCTTTGATTTCACTATATCTTGGATCTGTTTTCCTTTTTGGATTTATAATCTCATACTTCTTCGTAACACTTTCTCTTCTAATTGGGAATCATTATACAAAAGTTAGTGTTCATACAAGTGGTGTGGTAGGACCAATAACATTCTTAGTTCTTGCATTAAATTATAATCTTATACTACTGTATATTCTTGTTATTCCTGTTCTATGGGCAAGAATTAAACTTGATGCGCATACATTTGTCCAAACGCTTCTAGGAATTGTTCTTTCAATGGTCACTACATCGGCCACATACTTTTTAATATACAAAATGTTGTATTGAGCCTATATGACTAATGGCTGTATAACAAATCTTTGTCAATACTTGTCATATGTTTTTGAATTTTATTTTAAGTGCTACTGGTATAATAAAGGCACTCAATTAGAAGTTTGTGAAGAAAGAAGCAATTATCAATTCTTGAGCCTAATGTTGACACGCCTCTCGTGGTGATACGTACCGTAACGCAGTCATCAAACGCATCACGTAAAAGTGCAAAGATGCATGTTAACAAAAATTATCACTAACTTTTTAGCAAGCGTCTATAATAAAATAACTAAATAAAACATTAATATTAGATAATATTTACATGAAAAATAAGAAAAACAATGAAAAATAATTGAAATATAGTATTCTTTTTAAAAATTCATTATATTTGCTTTTTATAATTTGTTTTTATTCTATAAATTAATTTATTGGGCACTTGACTAAAAGTTAGTGGAGAGAGAATCGAACGACAATTCTTGAGCCTAGTGTTAACATGGCTCTCGTGGATGCACATGCCGTAACATGACTATCAAACGTATCACATATGAGTGAA
>Ga0164318_10000355_pt1 | contig 33412 bp, 29 predicted proteins | sample GuaBasSedimGuay9_FD_113734 | JGI IMG/M metagenome (GOLD analysis project Ga0164318, IMG submission 113734) | Subseafloor sediment microbial communities from Guaymas Basin, Gulf of California, Mexico - Guay9, Core 4571-4, 0-3 cm | ecosystem: Environmental > Aquatic > Marine > Hydrothermal vents...
AAGAATGGCAAGGTCCATCCAGATTGACCAGTTATCAACATAGTACAGATCAAGCTTAACCATTTCGTCGAACCCCAGGCTGCTTCTGCCGGAAATCTGCCATACACCTGTTACTCCAGGAATGGTGTGCAGCCTTTTGAAATCTCTTCTGCTGTATTCCTCCACTTCCTCCGGCAGGGGAGGACGTGGTCCGACAAGGCTCATCTGCCCGGTGATGACATTGAAAAGCTGAGGCAATTCATCAATTGACCATCTTCGAAGGAACTTACCAGTTCTGGTAATTCTGGGATCGTTTCTGATCTTGAACAGTGGACCCTCTGATTCGTTTTTCCCGGAGAGTGCCGCTTTCTGGCTGTGAGCTCCCACATACATGGAACGGAACTTCAGCATTCTGAAAGGTGTATTCTGTCTGCCCAGCCTGATCTGTCTGTACAGTATGGGAAAACCTGAATCAATAAAAACAGCTACTGCAGAAAGCAAAAAAACAGGGGAAAGCAGAATGATGAATACACAGGCAAGAATTATGTCCACAGTTCGCTTTAATAAAAGTCCCCAGCCGGAAAGCGGAGCCGGGACAGACTCAATCAGTGTTGTACCACCCATGTGTGCCACCCTTGCCGTAAGACTTACAAGAGCAAAGATATCTGCTGCAATCTTGTAGTGAACCCCGAGTTTTTCACACGTAAGAATAACAGAGGACATTTTTTCAGAAGGCAATGCCTGATTTGCGATGACGAGTTCGCAGATGTTTTGTTCTTTGATGGTTTCCGCGATAGCTTCCGCGTCTGTTTCAGGGTCAAGATAGTTTACCACTGTGTAGTTGATCTGTGCTCTTTTTTCAAGGTATTCACCCAGCTGTTTAGCGCTCGGAGAAACCCCCAGGACAAGAACTCTTACGGGGGAACCTGTTCTGCTGCTGAAATTTCTGAATACAGAGTGCCAGACACTCAGGAGAAGAGCAGATGCAGGGAAAGAAAAGAAAAGAACGAACCTGGAGAAAAACAGTTGTCTGGTAATGAAGGTCGTTGCAAAGGTGAAAAGCACTGCCATCAATGCCCCCCGGATAATACCTGCGATCTCCTCAATCATTCCAAGCCCGAATTCCCTCTTGTAGACTCCGAATACGGCCATGAAGGCAATCTGCACAGATCCAAGAACAACACCTGTCATAAAGTAATGGTACACAGACAGTCTGAAATCAGAGCCCATGATCCCTGCGAGAAGAGAGTGTCTTAACCAGAACCCGCCCATGAAAATCACAGTAATCAGTGCAACATCAGTTACTGGAAGCAGCCATTGAAGATTTGCTTTTTTCATCAGGTTCTCCCTGGTCCTCTACCCAGCAGTACGGAAGGGTGTGTTGCTGTGAAACGCAGCATACTGCACAGGTGATACTTCAGGGTTCTGCCTCCTGAAGCACTTTCCCGTCTGCACACATGGCGGACTTCCGCCTCAGGTTCATACCAGACCTCCATGTGTTTGTGCCAGGCTCTCCAGCACCATTCAACGTCTTCAAAGTACAGAAAGTATTTCTCGGACATAAGACCAACCCTTTCCCGTCCGGCTGGTGTGAGCCACATTGCTGCGCCTACAAGCCAGTGAGGTGTGGATGGGCCTGATGTGTTGTGAAAACGATTCAGATGATCTGATGAAATCTGTCTGCCCCACGGGCTTTTCCCAAGAACTGTTCTTCTGGCGGCTATCACAGACAGTCCCGGCCAGGTTCTTGCCGTGGACTGCCTCACACCGTTTTCATCTGTCATGGCCGGCCCGATGATTGCTGCATCCGGATGCGTCTCCTGCAGTCTGTGCATTGCGGTAACAGCACCTGGAAGAACCTCCACATCAGGATTCATAAACAGCAGACTGTCTCCTTCTGCAGCGGCAGCACCAAGGTTGTTGGCTTTTGAAAGCCCCAGGTTACGGCTGTTAAGAACTGTTGTAACGGCAATGCCGCATGACTTTATTACACTGACTGTATCGTCGGAAGAGGCATTGTCTACAACTACTATATCAACCGGTTTTTCGCTGGAAGCAAGGGCCTGCAGTGATTCCAGCGCCCTGCCTATAACCTGCTCGCTGTTGTAAGTCGTTATTACTGCTGACCATTTCATAGCTCTAATATACAAAGAGGGAAGAGCCCTACGACCCTTCCCTCAGACAAACCGAATTCAGTTTAGAGTGCCTTGTCCTTCAGTGCTTTGCCAGCCTTAAAGAACGGGACCTTCTTTGCCGGGTACAGTCTCTTTTCCTTGGTCTTTGGAACAACCCCTTCACGAGCTGCTCTTTCTTTCACTCCGAAAGTTCCAAAACCGATGAGAGAAATCTTTTCTCCCTTTTCAATTACACTGCTTACGCCTTCGATGAAGGCATCAACTGCAGCGGCAGCATCTTTCTTGGTAAGATCCGCCTTTTCTGCAACATATCCGACAAGTTCTTTCTTGTTCAACCCCAAACCCCTTTCCTAATTGTTTAGCGACACAAAAACACAGTGACACGTTTACATTAGAGCACTGAAAAGCCGTTGTCAAGGGCTTAGTGCAGGAGTTTAGAAACTGCTGGTGTGCTGTTCAACCTTGATATCGGGGAACGCTTTGATGTTGATACGGAAATAGAACCCTGTATCAATGTCGGAAACATGCCTGGTAAATATCGCTTCCCAGCTGTCCAGATCTCGCATAATTGAGTAGTCCTGGCTTATAAAATCGCTTTCAGTCATGTCGTAGTACGCTCTGTAGTTCAACGACCACCTGGTTGTGAGATCGATATTTGCGGACAATCTGAGCTTGTTGAGCCCCTGTTCCTCGCCCTGAAGGGAGGGATTCCAGCTGTGTGAAAGGTTCAGCCGCCAGGATAGAGGGATCAGTACAAAACCGGAATCGGGCTGCATTGTGGGGTCATTTCCGGTAAGTTGAACGGATGTTGTAAACGAAAGATCAGCAAGTTTTCCTGTGTAACCGTTGTAAGATGCATCTGTTCTGGATGAAATCCAGCTGGCAGGTGTAAGATTCAGACTGGCACTGATCGGAGAGAATTCCTCAGTTTCCCTGTCCGGGCTCCAGCTGGAGCTGAGTGAGAGTTCCGCCAGAGTGTTTCTGTTTATTGTTCCCCTCTGCAGCCTTTTGCCCTCCAGCACATTTAACAAAGAGAAAGAAACAATGGTTCCGGAGGAGGGCAGAGAAAAGTCGCTGAATCTGTAGTAGATTGAATCAGCGTCATCACCGTTGTGCAGGTTTCCGTCTGTGCTGTAGTACCTGTCAGGTGCCCAGCTTGTGGAGATGCTGGGAGACACGGTGTGGCGAAAAACAGAATATCCGGCGATTCCGGTTGAGAACATACCGTAGATGTCTGTTGAAACAGATACACCGGCGGAGTTGTGAACCCAGCCCGGCAGTCTGTTTCCCTGAAGGTCCCTGTCGTACATGGTGCCTGTTACTTTTATCCAGGGTGATACCGCCAGAATACCGCCTATACGGTTTGAACCGCTCACACCGGAAGAGAGTTTTACACCTGCATTGTACAGCGAGGAATCCTCCCAATTGGTTTTTTCCGTAAGGTAGTGGGAGCTCACATTCCAGTACAGACTGTGCCAGATTCGCTGGTCAGCAGGGTCTGAAGGAGTACCGAACAGTGGTGAAGACGGTCGGCTGTACTTGACATCCGGAGCGGTGAGCTCTGACAGTATTTCATGATCTATGGTATCTGGAAGAGCGTTGAGATACTGCGTGTATTCGATGTTTGCCTGGGCACTTCCTCCGGCTATACTCCTGGAAAGAGAGAGCCATGATCTCAGTTGACCTTCCATTCTGTCCTGGGGATTCTGCTGGGTTTCTGAGAGGTAAGATCGGTCACTTACAAAGTTGCCGGTAAGCCGAACCATGGTTCCGTCTGGAAGCTCCTGCGTGTGAGATGATTCTACAAGCCATCTGTCCCGACTGTTTTCAAACTGTCTTCGCCACTGCACGCGGTTTCTGCCGTTCAGTACATACCTGAGACTGTGCCGTTCGGTCATTGTAATCTGAAACCTTGTTTTTTCCATGAGATCCGAGCTGACAAGAAGATCCAGATAATCTGAGAAACCAAAGTAATAGCCCATTTTTCTTATGTATCTTCCGTCGCGGGAAGAGGAACCGATGGTGGGAATGGTGAACCCCGATGATCGGCCTCTTCTGATAGGGAACACTGCATACGGAAGCCAGAATACAGGCGTGTCCTGGACGTAGAGAACAATCGGTTTTGCTACAGCTTTGTCATCCGGGTAAACTTTCATTACTTCTGCCCAGAAATAGTAGTCAAAAGTATCCTTTTCGCACGAGGTAAAAATAACATTGGTCAGATTGAATTCATTTCTGCTCAGCATGGTTACTGTTTCGCTGCTGTACTGTGCATCTTCATAGAATGAAGTTGTTGAGAATGTTCTCGCTGTGGCTGTTGGAATGTGATAGATAAGAGCAGACTCAGTAGCGCTGTCTCTGCCGTCCCGAAGCTCTACATTTCCTTCTGCACGGACCGTTTCATCCAGAGAGGAGTACCTTATTGTATCTGCATCAATGCTCATCTGTTTGTGTTCAAGAGATGCGGAACCAATCAATTTGAGGTTTTCGTCTGTTATGTTGAAAACAAGGGAATCCGCACCGTAGGCCATAGAATCCATAGGATCAGTATCTGCGGTGCTCTGCTGACCCACGAGTAGAATGAAGAAGATGGTCAGCATTGCAGTACCGCCATGGAAGCCGCACCAAAAGCTCCTGCATTCGGCGAGTCTTCAAGAACTGTTACTTTCCAGGGGTGACGGCACCGGCTTGTGTATTCCTGAAGCGCAGCTTTTTTAAAGTGGTCAGTCGTCGCAGACAACCCTCCTGCCAGGAAAAAGCCCATGGGGGAAAAGCATTTTGCCAGGTTGGCAAGCCCCAGCCCTACCCACCTGCCGTACTCTCTGAAAGCTTCTTTTGCCTGAAGATCGCCATTTGAAGCAGACAGTGATATCTCCAGTGGTGACAATCTTTTCCCAGTTACAGTTGAGTAATACCACTCAAGAGCTTTTCTTCCGGCATATCTTTCCCAGCATCCGTTTGATCCGCATGGACAGGGAATACCGCCCTCTTTTACGGTCATATGGCCGAACTCACCTGAATATCCGGTACCGTATTGAACAGCTCCCTGGTTGATTATTGTTCCACCTATACCCGTTCCAAGAGTTACCAGCAGCCAGAGCCCCTGTGAAGGAATCAACCCGGAGCTGATTGCTCCCACAGCAAATGCATTGCAGTCGTTGTCCAGAACAACTGGGATTCCGACTGTGTTTTCAAGTATGCTTCCTGCCTGAACATTGTTCCACAGGGGTAGATTCGGACTGAATCTGATTGTTCCTCCAGAAGACCTGTCCACGAGTCCTGCAGTGCCCAGACCCAGCGCGGCAGGTACCGCATCGTATTCCATAACAATATCTGAAATGCTGCTCAGAAGTGTTTCTGGTTTACAGCTCTCACCTGTGGGGAGTGTTTGCACCATTCTGAAAACACCGTCAACTATGCAGCCGATCTTTGCATAGGTGCCGCCGATATCGATGCCCCAGTAAGCTTTTTTGTCAGTCAATCCCGATAATCTCCCCGTCAACTACTGTCATCATGGGCCACGAAACTCTTGTTTCCGTATCGCTTCCCAGAATGCATCTGCCGGAGGCTCCGTACCAAGGTCCCATTGAAGACAGTTTTCTTGCGATTCTGCTTCTGGTAGGGGTTGAAGCCTGTGCCCAGGCGTCCAGCAGCATGCCAGCGGCGTCGTACCCCTGTGCGGCTATGGCCGTGGGTTCCTGTCCGTATGTTCGGTTGTAGCCATACACGAACCTGGCAGTTTCCGGGTAGAGGGAGTTCAGGCCAAAAGCAACTGTAAAAACAGCGCCTTCGACATATTCACCGCCATGTCTCAGAAGCAGATCGTCGTCCCACCCGGAGGTGCCGAAAAGTGGAACTTCTACGCGGTAAAACCTTAATTGAGGCGCAATCTGAACGGCATCCCACGCCGATACCGGAAGGAAAACAGCCTGCGGAGAGTAAGCCTTTACCGCAGTGATCTGGGTTCTGAAGTCTGTGTCTCCAGGTTGATATCCCTGGGATGAAACAACTGTTCCTCCCAATCTCTCAACCACTGATTTGAACTGTTCTGCTTCTCCTGTGGCCTGGGATGTGTAGGGGTAGATAACCGCAAACCTGGACAGTCCTTCATGCCTCACTGCGTATTCCGCCACAGCCGCTGCCTGGTTTCCAGTACTTACAACCAGTCTGAAAACGGGGCTTCCAATATTATCTACACTGCCTGAAGTCGCAGTGGGGGACAGCAGGGGAATACCAGCTCTTTCAGCAATGGATGCAGCGTTCATTGTGGATGAGCTTGTCAGCGGTCCCAGAATGGCAATACAGGAGGGGTTGTCTGCCAGTCCCTGCATGAGCTCCATAAGTCTTTCAGGATCTCCTCTGGTGTCAAAATCAACCAGCTGAGGAGCATCTGAATGCATCTCGGCGAATCTGTCAAAAGCCAGATGCGCACCCTGTGAAACCTGTCTGCCATAAACAGACCCTTCTCCTGTAAGGGGCAGAAGCATTGCTATCCAGGCATCACCGGCTGTATCCGGCTGGCCGTAGTCCGGTCTGCCCCACAAATTGTGGGCTCCCGGGTACAGTCTGTCTATTTCATCTCCGTACAGCGCAGCCCTGGCATAGTCACCGGTTGTGGCATGCCGTTCTTCAAGCTCAAGCAGTACATAGAGTTCCAGCCAGCCTCTGCTTCTGTAGTCTGCCAGAGCACTAGTCTGGATATGGTTCAGCTGTTCTCTGCACAGTTCTGCCGCCGACCCGGCTCTGTAGCTGTCGAGATCTTCCAGATCGACTGCTGCAAGAGTGTTCAGCGCAGATGATGGTGAGGAACCGGCCTCAACACGGGCCTTGAGGAAGAGAGCTCGGGATTTAACCACCGGGTCAGTAGAAGACGTATACCTGGAAGCAACAGCCAGTGCCTCATCTCTTCTGCCCAGAAGGAGCAGGCTTTCACCTCTTGTGATACTCCACGCTGGAGCATCCGGGCTGGAAGGTTCGGAATCCAGAGCTGAATCAATAAGGGTAAGAGCCTGTTCCGCGTCGCCGTCCTGTAGAAGCTGATCTGCAAGAGCGGCCTTTTCTGAAGCGGTTGAATTCTCGTTAATGTCCGGCCGGCAGCCTGCAGCGGCAAGAATTGCAAGGGTTGCAGCAAATAAATATCTCAATTTCAAATGGAATACCCCCTGGTGTTGTCTACTAATTCAGATCTGTACCACACCATACGCCGATGGTTAACCATTGCATAGTTACCGCCAGCTTCGCAGTGTGCCAGACATACCGGAGCAGTTGATAAGGTTCGGCACGACAAAGGAATATCATTTCAAGTGCACGGAATTGCAACAGGAAAGGGGCCCCGGACGGGACCCCTTTAAAAAACACAGCTTCTACTCTGTTGTGGTTTCTTCCTCTACCGGAACGTCCATGGGGATAAATTCCTCGATGGGTATCTCCATGTTGTCTATCATCCACTGTGCATCATCTGCGAGTTCGGACTGCGGGTAATCTGCTACAAGAACACCGAAGGCCTCTCTTGCAGCATCGTAATCCTTGATCTGTTCACTGAAGGTGAATCCGATAAGGAACTGCGCCTGATCGCATCGTTCGTTCTCCGGATACCTTTCAAGGAAAAGCTTGAAGTAAACCACAGCCGTTTCAGGATCAGTTCCCATTGATTCCTGAGCCAGCGTCATAAGACTGTCTGCGCCTATGGATTCTTCAGGCAGGAAGGCATCTTCGTTTATTTCAACTGTATACTTCTCTCTGAGGCTGGGGAACACCGTATCGTAGAGGTAATCGTTGACAATTCCCGGTCTCAGAGATGCTTCAATGGATTCACGGACTTCATCCAGAGGTTTAACCCCGTCCTCGACTTTGTCGGTAACGAGGAAAAGGGTCAATCCAAGATTCGTGCGGACCGGCCCGAATTCTGTTCCCGGTTCTGCTGCGAACATATCATCCATAAATTCGAGCTCTACTTCTATGTAAGGTATCGGCGCATTTACCGGAACCCAGCCAAAGTCTCCACCGAGGGCCGCACTGGGCTGATGTGTCGAGAACTGGGAAGCTGCATCTGCAAAACTCATGCCATCATCAAGGGCAGCAACAGCAACATCCATTTCATCCTCAGTGTCAGTTACAATTGCTGAAACCTGTATCTGAGCGTACTGGTGATAGATATCCCCGGTATGTTCTTCGTAGTAGGCGGCAATGTCTTCTTCTGAAACTACAGCGGTTTCCACAATGTAACGCTGATAGTATTCCTGAATAAGTGCGCCCTGTCGGGTTTCTTCCACCTGTTTTTCAGCCTGTTCAACCTGGGCAATCACCGAACTGTCCTGATCCAGACCTGCCTCGACAGAAGCAAGTCTTATAAGCTCTCTCTCAATCATGCTGTCGAGAATCAGTTGTTTACCTTCCGGAGTTTCGTAGCTTGCTCTCTGGTAGGGTGGAATTGCTTCCAGTTCTGCCAGTATGTCTTCCTCGGTTACAGGTGTATCGTTGATAACTGCATAAACACCGTCAGCAGGAGGGGTATTTACTATGACCCCATAGGTCTCTTTCAGACCGGGCATGAAATCATTTCTGAAATAGTCGTTTACAAGGGCAGGTCTCAACATGTCCTCGATAGATTCTCTTACTTCGTCAATGGAATCGTAAGATTCCGGTCTCTGCTCGATGACTGTAAAGACATGGGTTCCCAGGTTGGTCTCGTACGGAGGCAGGATGGTTCCCGGTTCCGCGCTGAGAAGAAGGGAAAGAAGTTCCTGATCCTCACCGATGAAAGGAATATCCTGATCCTGCTCCACCCAGCCTATGCTTCCACCCTGGGAAGCTGTTGCCGAGTGTTCACTGAGTTGAACCGCAACGGAATCAAAAGGTGTTCCGTCTTCCAGCAGAGCCTGTACTTCTGCAAGTTTTTCGTCTGTGCTTACTAGAATATGCGAGACCAGAGCAGCCGGGTTGTTGTGGTACTGCTGGATGTTGCTCTCGTAGTAGTCTGAAACAAGAGAATCGGGAATTTCAATAGCTTCCACAATCATCTTCTGATAATACACCTGTCCCATTGCCCGTACCCGTACATCCTCAACCTGTTTTTCGGCATCCGCAATGATGGCGAGAACGGTGGAGTCTTCCTCAAGACCCTCATCCCTGGCAGCAAACAGAAGAAGCTCTCTCTCGATTATATGGTCAAGAAGAGCTCTTTTTCCGCGAAGGGTTTCAAAGGAAGTACGCTGGTATGGAGGAATTCTCTGTATTTCAAAATCGAGGTCTTCCATTGTGATAATCTTGTCGCCTACTCTGGCTGCGTCCTCTGCGCCAAGAGGAGCCGAGCCGCAGCCGGCAGTAATCAGCGATAGAACAAAAACAAAAGGAATAATAAATTTTCTCATTGTTTGTTTACTCCTTGATCGATGTGCTGGGTTTCAGGTGTACTGTAGGAAATCAGCCCGCGGGCGAATTCAGCCATAGCAGCTTTCACTGCATTCTGCTGTGGATTTTCTATTTCTGGAACCAGACAGGGGGCACCGTCTCTCAGCGCTCGAACCCTCTTTGCCATGGCCAGAGCCAGTTTGTATTGATTTGTGCTTTCCGAAGCAAGGTTTTCAACTTCTTCAAAGGACTTCATACCTGTTGGCCTCCATCTATCTGGTGTTGCATGCAAATGCCGGGTAATGAGACTGGGAATATACAAGAACATACCCCGGAAGAGGCCAGTAGTTCCTCCTCCGGGGTATCAGATTATATGTGAACCGGTTACTCCACTTCAGAGTCGGCGATACGCTCTGTCAGCATTTCCCATCTGGGTGGATTTACCAGGTCAACTTCTCTGAGTTCGGTTTTTACATAACCCAGTTCAGTAAGCTCCCACATACGGACAACTGCGATGTTATCGTTGTCTCCGGCAACAGCCCCGTCCGCCCTGCTGGGGAACTGGAGGGGCTGCTGAAATTTTACTTCAACCCTGGATGTCTCCGGATCGGATGTTGTATAGGCAATAAATTTCCATGTTTGTACATTGATAGAGTCGCCTCTGGCCCGTCCCCTGGCTTCAGGGTGTTCCCAGAACGTAAGCAGTGTGTCTTCCTGAATTTCAAAGATGTATTCGCCGCCAAGAGGGTCTGACAGTTCAAAAACATTTATCTCAAGGTTTTCAACTTCGGTAGGTTTCAAAACAGAAGGATACCTGCCTGCAAGATAGGAGGCTTCCTCTTCACTTACCCTGATAAGGGCGGATCTTGACACTTCCATTCTCTTGTTTTCAGCGTACTGTGGAAAGGGAATTCTGGAAAAAGTTTCCATCCAGTCCGCTTCCATGAAAAGGGAGTCAGGAAAATCCTGTTCAATAAGACCACCTACAACACCACCGTGTCTGTCGTGGTTCGGGCACGATATGGCGAACTGTGTTCCCAGTGCAAGTTTTGCATCGTAGTGGTACATTGAATCGGGGAAACCCGCAGCTCTCAGCGATGGACACACAGCCATTGTATCGGCAAAACCGCCATAGGCAAGCAGTGAATCGAGAGTGGGCGCAGGGGAACCCTCGTTCATGTACATGTGGTCAATATTTGCCCTGGAAAGCTCGTACATCTGCGTTCTGCAGGCCTCGCGAGGAATTCTGTACATTTCAACCCGCTGGTTAATTCTGAAAATTAGTAAGACAGCAAGGAGTACAATCAGCACTCTCACAAGAACCTTTGAACCCATTTAATTCCCTCCGAAGCAGTTTGTAATTAGTGTTTCGAATCCCTCACGATTGTCCACACTAATTTACGACCCTCTGTCTCTCTCTGTCAATATCCAGCCTGACCAGCCACAGCACCGACCACAGGTACCTCAGGTACGAAAGCCTGAATATCAACCGAACCCTCCGAGTATGCAACCATATCATCGATGGAGGCAAGTGATGCCGTTGCGTGCCCCGAACTGATATCAACAGGCTCCGTTACAACACTGTCCATGTGCAGAACCAGAGATGACGGACCGGTGACGGTTATGGAAACAGGTTCCACAGACAGCAATCGAAATCTTCCGGGCACGGCATCGGTGGACAGTACCGATACTGGAAGTTCACGGCTGATCACGGTGTCTATCGTGAATGAAACCAGATCGGGTACTACTCTTGATACAGTAACAGGTCCCTGTGGATGAATATCGGAAACACTCATTTCAATAATTCCGTCAGCTGGGAAGGAAGAATATCCCCCAGTCTGAACGGTTCTTCTGACAAGAGTCAGCGGTGATCCGATCTGGTACTTAAGCATATCCAGACCTGATCCTGCCAGCCTCACGGTAACCGAGTCTTCACCAACATCGGAGACTGTAAAGTCTTCTTCAATATCCAGGTACAGAGGCAGCCTTACTTCCACGAAAAAAATCTCACTGTCGATGGCTGCACCCCATATCAGCGTACCCACCAGCAGAGCGAGAATCATTCTGCTTACCCGTTCGGTGCTTGTGATTTCAGTCTTCATTGCCGGGAGAGTTGAATCCTATTGCGCTGTGTTCTTTTGATTCTGCAAGTGCGCCGTTCTTTTTTTCGTATGCTTCCACCTGTTTGGACAGCTGTTCTGCAAATGCTTTTGCCGCATGGGGAGACATAATCACCCTTGATTTCAGGCTGGCAGCAGAGGCGCCTGGCATAATTCTGGCGAAATCAAGAACAAATTCTGCCCTTGAAAAGGCCACCAGAACCATATTGCTGTAGGTTCCATCAGTGTCTTCAGGTTTCACGTTGATGCGTGGTCTCGTTTTAGTCATTATTTTATCTCCGTGGTTGTGTTTCACCGGTAGCATTGTACCATGACCTGCTCCGGTCAAGGTTTGGAGGTAATATTGATACCTGAAAAGGATACGAAAAGACTTCTTCGGAAATTTCAAGGGAGAAGAATTCTGGTGGTTGGTGATCTTGTTCTGGATCACTACCTTACTGGAAAGGTTTCCAGAATTTCTCCGGAAGCTCCGGTGCCTGTGGTAACACTTGGCGACGACTGCGAAAACAGAATCCCGGGAGGAGCTGCAAATGTTGCGCTGAATGTCCTTTCCCTTGGGGGGGAACCGGTAATGGCTGGAGTAACCGGCCGGGACAGTGATGGAGAGGTTATCAGAGAGCTTCTTTCTGAAGCTGGCGTGAATATTGACGCTGTGGTTTCAGACACAGGAAGACCAACCACAGTGAAAACAAGGGTGATGGGAAGAAACCAGCAGCTTTTAAGGATTGACAGGGAAAAGACCCACCTGCTTTCACCTGCGGTTGAGAATGAGCTGAAGTCGGGGATAGACCGGATAATGGATACGGTGAGTGCCGTTGTTGTAGAGGATTACGACAAGGGAGTTCTTACGCCGGCACTGGTTGAGTACATTGTGAAGAGTTCCCTGGAAAGAAAACTGTATCTGGCTGTAGACCCGAAAGTAAGGAATTTCTGGAGCTATTCCCGCTGCAGTCTGTTCAAGCCCAACAGGCATGAGGCTGGCTTTGCCCTGGGGATGAACATTGATGACATCGATAAGGCCATTGATGCCGCCGAGAAAATACGCAGTCGCCTCTATGCAGGGGCTGTTCTTATCACCCTGGGTTCAAATGGTTCCGTTCTGGTGCAGGGTGACGGCAGGGAGCCCCGGCATCTGAAGGCAGTTACCAGAAGCGTCTTTGATGTGTCTGGCGCAGGCGACTCTGTAATTGCAGTCATGGGGCTTGCCGGAAGCTGTGGAATTGAGGCTGCAGATGCAGCTGTTCTGGCAAATCTTGCCGCTGCTGCGGTTTGCAGAGAACCAGGAGTTTATGCTGTAAGCCCCGAAGATATCACAGGAGAGGCAGGCAGGTTTGAGTAATTACATCCTGAGGGCTCCGGTTGTTTCCGCAACGGAAGCCGCCGGCCTTGCGGACAGCCTGCGAAAACAGGGGAAACGGATAGTGTTCACCAACGGCTGTTTTGATATTTTTCATCCGGGGCATCTTGAAATTCTTGAAAAAGCGCGTATGCAGGGTGACTTTCTTTTTGTGGGGGTAAACACTGACGATTCTGTAAAAAGGCTGAAAGGAACTGCCAGGCCTGTCCAGCCCCTGGAAAGCCGCGTGGCTGTTTTGTCGGGTCTTCGGTCTGTGGACTGTGTGGTGCCTTTTTCACAGGATACACCGCTGGAGCTGATCACAGAGATACTGCCGGATGTTCTTGTAAAAGGCGGTGACTACAGTGAAGATCAGGTTGTCGGTGCGGGTGTTGTCAGACAGAACCATGGAGATGTTGTGATAGTACCCCTGCTCGACGGGTACTCTACAACGCTCATTGTTGAGAAGATGAGTTGATGCCGGTAAAAGACAGTGCAGCAGTTATCCTGATGTTTACTGTTCTGTGGTTTGCGGCTGCTGTTCCCGTTTATCAATCTCCACTGGGTCACTATCCCGTTGTCGACGCGGCCTGGCACAATGCCTGGGCTCAGGATATCGCCAGAGGAGATGTGTTTGTGTTTTCCCCGTATTTCAGGGCTCCTCTTTACCCGGCGGTTCTTGGACTTGTGTATTCTATTTTTGGGGATTCAATAGTTTCCGGAACCCTGCTCAGTCTGCTTTTTGGAATTCTTTCGGTTCATCTTATACACAGGATTGTTTTTGATCGGGCCGGCAGGAAAGCTTCTCTGGTGTCCGCATCCGTGTGGATGCTGTATGGCGTTAACCTGTTTTACACCACGACTCTGCTTATTACTCCGATGTACACCTTTCTGCTGCTCTGCTCGTTTTATCTGCTTGACAGAGACAGGCCCGATTACCGTGGCTGGGTGTTTCTGGGACTGGCCGCCATCACCCGTCCCGGAGCAGTTCTGCTGTTACCAGTGGCACTGATTCTTTACCGGAAAATCTGGAAATGGAGCTGGCTGTTTTTTGTTCCGGTGGCTCTTGTATGGATGATTAACGGTGTGCATGGAGACTGGGGTACTGTGATCTCCAGTCAGGGCGGAATCAACCTGTACATAGGAAACGGTCCGGATGCCGATGGATTTACAGCTTTTGCCCCTGGGGAAGAGACAGTTTCCGCTGACTCTTTTTCGTACCCGGACAATGTGTGGGCCGCAAGTAATGCACCGTTTGAAGAACCAGTTCCGCCTTCAGAGGTGTCATCCTGGTGGGTGGTCAGAACAGTGCGCTTTGTTGCAGATGATCCCCTCAGATTTCTACAGCTTACAGCGAGGAAGCTGCTTTATTTGATCTCCCCGGTGGCTGTTCCAAGCAACTACGATATTTACTACATGGCCAGGTATTCGCCTGTGCTGAAAGTCCTGGCAGGCACACCCCGTGTTCCTGTTTCCGGCCTTCTTATCTGGCTGCTGATACCGGGCGCTCTGCTGGCTGGAAAGCTGAATTTTCGGGAGAAAAACAGTCTGCTGTGGGCATCTGTTCTTGCTGCAGGAGTACTGCCTTTTTTTGTTACCGCCAGATTCAGGTTACCGATTGTTCCTTTCATGGTTATATTCCTCGTGCCCAGAGTTCTAAAGAATACTGGAAGGAGCCTTCTGCTCGGATCAGCCGGGGTTGCGGCAGGTCTGTTTATAGCCTGGGCGACAGCTGGAACCGTTGAAGCGGGAGGGGTCAATATGGCTTTTCATGATGGAGTTGCTCACTTCCGGCAGGGTGATTCGGCAGGGGCGGAAGTCCTTTTGCTTGAGGCTGTTGATATTGCCTTCAGCCGTGAGGATGATGTTGATTTGAACGGTGTGGATGCGCTTTTTAACCTGGGCGTTATAAGCATCAGAAGAGGGGATACGGAGTCGGCGGTTTTCTACTGGGAGAAGGCTGTTTTCAGAGATCCGGATTATGCTCCTGCCAGGCAGGCTCTGGCGGGGTTGACCCGATAGGTGGATTGGACCATAAAAGCTGTTACTTTCAAGTGTGTCAGGAAAATCAAAAGGTTTGTTGTATGGAGGCTGTTTTGAATCTAAAACTCTTATTTAACTATTTCCCGCCAATTGTTGCTGTTTTCACAGGAATTGTTGCCTGGCTGGTTTTTGTGTCTGTGAAGAAAAAACCCCAGGGAACAGACAAGATGAAAAAACTCGCATCTATGATACATTCAGGTGCAATGACCTACCTCAAAACCCAGTACAGAATACTGCTTGTGTTTATTCTGGTTGTGGCAGTTCTTCTGTTTTTTGGAGTGAACAGAGCTACATCTATCGCATTTATTACAGGAGCACTGTTCAGCATGATCGCCGGAGTTGCCGGAATGGGTGCTGCTACAGTTGGTAATGTGAGAACAACACACGCTGCGAGAAGCGATATTTCCAGTGCTCTTTCCGTCGCATTCTCCAGCGGAAGTGTAATGGGCTTCGCCGTGGCAGCTCTGGGGCTTCTGGGAGTTTCCCTCTTCTACCTGATGTTTCACGAGGTGGAAACTGTACGGGTTTTTCTGCAGAATTTTCTGGGTATGGAAACTGTTGATTTGAACAGCATTGCCGGTTTCGGCATGGGTGCAAGCAGTATTGCCCTTTTTGCCAGAGTAGGTGGCGGCATATTTACCAAGAGTGCCGATGTGGGAGCTGACCTGGTGGGAAAAATCGAGGCAGGTATTCCTGAAGATGATCCGCGTAACCCCGCTGTTATCGCAGATAATGTGGGAGACAATGTCGGAGATGTAGCCGGTATGGGAGCTGACCTGTTTGAGTCCTTTGTGGGCTGTATAATCGCCGCTATTGTTCTTGCTTTCAGTATGAATACCGATGTTGTGTCAGGGCTGTTTACAGGCAGTGCTTCCGATGTCATGCATGTAGGAAAAACCTCACTTATCGCACTTCCGCTGGTTCTTGCAGCACTTGGAACCCTGGCCAGTCTTGTAGGCGCTGTATTTGTGAAGATTTTCGGAAAAGGTTCACCCCACACTGTTCTCAGGAATGCAACTTTCATCAGTGCCGGGCTTGCTATTCTTGGCGCTTTCTGGATGGTTAACCTTCTCCATATTTCAATGGGAGTCTTCTGGGCCATTACGGCAGGTGTTGTAGCAGGTACCGCCATCGGCCTTATCACGGAATACTACACCAGCAGCAAACCTGTCAGGCTGATTGCTGAGGCAACAAAAACAGGACCAGCTACTACCATTATCGAAGGTATTGCCGTTGGTATGGAATCCACCATAGGACCTATCCTGTTCATCTCCGCGGCAATTCTTGTAAGCTACAACTACGCTGGTCTTTACGGGATAGCCCTGGCTGCTCTTGGAATGCTCATGAATGTTGGCATGACCATGTCTGTGGATGCTTACGGGCCAGTTGCCGATAATGCAGGCGGTATCGCCGAGATGGCCGGGCTTTCTGAAGAAGTAAGAACCAGAACAGACAAACTTGATGCACTTGGCAACACAACGGCAGCCATGGGTAAGGGGTTTGCAATCGGCTCAGCTGCGCTGACTTCTCTCGCCCTGTTTTCTGCTTACGCGCAGGTTACCGGGCTTTTCAGTGAGGGAATAAACATTCTTAACCCCAATGTGGTTGTCGGGTTGTTCCTGGGTGGGCTTCTGCCTTTCGTGTTTGCTTCAATCACATTGAGAGCCGTCGGTAAAACCGCCATGAAAATGGTTGAAGAAGTTAGAAGACAATTCAAGAGCATCAAGGGTCTTATGGAAGGAACAGCTGATCCGGAAACAGAGAAGTGTGTTCACATCGCAACTACCGGGGCTCTTCATGAGATGATTCTTCCGGGAGTTATGGCCCTTGTTGTACCGGTGGCCGTGTATTTTGGTTTTGGAGATAACGGTGCTGAAACACTGGGAGGTCTCCTGGCCGGATCTATTGTAACCGGAGTTCTCCTTGCAATATTCATGTCCAACAGCGGTGGAGCATGGGACAACGCCAAGAAGTACATAGAATCAGGACACATGGGTGGAAAGGGTTCTCCCAGCCATGATGCTGCGGTGATGGGTGATACTGTTGGTGATCCTTTCAAGGATACAAGCGGTCCGTCACTTAACATTCTTATAAAGCTGATGACCGTCGTTGCACTTGTCCTCGCCCAGGTTCAGGTCGGTTAGTGCAGGTGAAAGGAAGACTTAATGAGTGAGACTCTCGAGTTCAACGAAGAAAATGTTAAAGCCAGGCTGGAGGAAGTACGCCCGATGCTTCAGGCTGATGGAGGAGACATAGAGTTTGTGGCTCTTCAGGGAAAAACTGTTCAGGTCAGACTTCAGGGGTCATGCAACGGATGCGCATTCGCTACACTGACACTGCAGTTCGGAGTAGAGAAGAGTTTGAAGAAGTATTTCCCTGATATGGAAAGGGTAGAGAACGTTCTATAACAGCCGGGGAGCCGCTTCACGGGTTCAAGCATGTATTTTGTTAAGGGGGGGTTCTGAAAGACTCCCCCTTTCTTCCGAAGACATGGCATTTGCTACAAGGATGTACAGAGAGGCTGTGGTATGGAGAAAGCGGATTGACCACGCTCTGGACAGGTATGTAAGGAAGTCACTGTACACCCTCGATCCCGATGTTCTGTGCAGTCTCAGGATCGGTGCAGTTCAGCTGCTTGTTCTGGGAACACCTGCGCATGCCGCGGTATCGGCCACAGTGGAAGCGCACTCCAGCAGAAAGACCAGAGGTCTGGTGAATGCTGTTCTTCGGAAAATTGCCGTTCACACAGAAGAAAAACTTCCCCTTCACATAATGTATTCACACCCGGAAGAGCTGGTGAACAGGTGGATGAAGCGATATGGAGGATCGGTGGCACAACGGCTTCTGGAATGGAACAATCAGCCTCCTCCCCTTGGGGGATATGCTTTTGGTGACATTCCTGCAGGTACGGAAAAGGGAGAGTTCCTGGAGCGTTACCGTGTTATGGGAAGACACGGAGCTTTTCAACCTCCCGATAACTTTTACATACAGGATGAGTCTGCTGCCATTGTAGGGCAGGGAATGGCTGAACTGCCTGGTGTTACAGTTCTTGAGATTGGAGCTGCACCTGGCGGGAAGACGGCTCACCTCAGTGGTACCGGCTTTGTGATTTCTGTTGACAGGAAGAGAAAGAGAATGAGAAGGTGGATTGCGAACAGAGACAGAATGAGGTGGGAGGATTGTTTTCCCGTTGCTGCGGACTGTTCCAGCCTTTCTTTCTCAATGAAGTTCGACAAGGTTATAGTCGATGCACCATGCACAAACACTGGAGTTTACCGTCGGAGGTTCGATGCCAGGTGGAACTGGTCAGTTGCAATGGAGGAAGAACTGGTTCAGATACAGAGAAAAATGCTTGTAGATTCCGCAAAGTCTGTAAAACCAGGCGGGGTTCTGGTTTATTCAACATGCAGTATTGAACCGGCTGAGAACTCCGGGATAGTACAGTTTTTTGAAGAGAGAAACCTTGCATTCGAGAGGATTCCTTTCCCTGCACCCGAGGCTCTTGTTACCGGTGAGGGTTTTTTGTCTGTGTTCCCGCCGAAGGCGGGAATTGACGGGCTTTTTGCGGCCTCATGGAAGTACAGAGGCTGAGAGGAGCACTGTGAAAGCTGAAACAAAATTTATTGTTACCGCTCTTGTTCTGGTGACAGTGCTGTACATCTTTTCCCTTTCAGTTCCTCTGTTTGGGGATTCTCTTGGTTATGGGTACAGTACTACTAGATGGATCAGAGCAAATGGATTTAGTCCATTTGCCGCAGGAACCGGCCGGGGAGAACAGGCCATGGGGCATCCAACTTTGTTCTTCTGGATGTGGGCGGTTATCTCAGGTTTGCTTGGTGAAACCATGTGGGTGGCACGACTTCTTCCTGCCATCGCAACATTCATGAGTATCTGGGGGATGTACAGGCTGGGCAGGTTGCTGTCGTGTGAGATGGCCGGCTGGTTTTCGGCTCTTGCCCTTTTTGTAAGCCCTCTTTTTGTCACGCAGGCCATGAGACCCATGCCGGAGAGCGCGGTTGTCGCCGCTGTGGTGTGGTCTCTGTACTTCTATGCAGGGAAGAAATACGTAACGGCAACGGTTATTTCTGTTGTAGCAGTTATTTTCAGGGAACAGGCTATTTTTCTTCCCGCGTCATATTTTATTGCCGAGCTTTTCCAAACCGGATTCAAAAAACCTGTTCGTCTTGTTCTGTTTGCGTCTCCGTTACTGGTGATAGTTGTTACAGGGCTCATCAATTTCGCGGTAAATGGATACTTTTTTTTCCCTACTTATGTCGGTACTGGGTCGCAGCTTGAACCCCACTGGTTTGCAAACAGATTGAGGTTGTTCGGCTCCCATGTTCTTGCGGGGGATTTCCGCTGGCTGGTTGTAACTGCCGCTCTGGCGGGAATGATCAGGGGAAAGGGACGAGATAAAGACAGACGTCTGCTGCCTTTTGTGTTTATTCTTCTGTTCCCGGCACTGTTTTCGCCACCGGACCGGATTGCTTTCCTTGGCTTCGTTGCAGTTGTAGTTGCTGCGTACTTTATCCGTGAAAGACTTGTTCTAAGCAGGCTTCACACTGTATTTGCAGTTTTTCCCGTGTTACTGGTCATGTTCCATGTTCTGATAGTTCTTGTTTCTCCGGACTCCGCTCTTAACCTTTTCAGGTATGTGATGCCAGCGTATGCGGTGATTATTCCGGGGGCGGTTGTAATGCTGTTCAGGTACTATCCGAAGGAAACCGCTGTTGTGATCAGCTCTGTTTTTGTTATTGCCACGGCTGTGGCCAACAGATCGCAGCATTACGACTACCAGCCGGACACATCACTGTCTGTGGTCGGTCCGCTTCTGGATTACAAACAGGCGGCACAGTACGGTATTTCTCTGGGAGATACGATGCTTGTTTCTGGAATTGACAGAGCGTACTTCGAATCTTCAGAGTGCGGCGTTGCCGATTCGACTGTGCCTGCAAGAAGTATTCTGGGAGAGCAGCCGCTGCTGGAGCAGGGAGTTTCCTACACTCTGGTTGTTTCATCGTTCATGCTGGCGCAGGGCAATGTCGCGATAACAGAGGCTCTCGTGCCACCAGGGTCGGAACTCAGAATGCTTCGAGAACCAAGGTGGAAGAACGGCACAAACACTGTGGAGATCTACAGGGTGGAGCCCATGAATCCATGAGAGTAACACTGTTTTACCCGCCCAGGCCCGGGGGAGAGGGAACCAACCTCGTTCCTCCAATAGGTCTTCTTTACCTCGGTGCGGTACTGGAGAAAGCAGGTCACCATGTGGTTCTGCTGGATTTTGCTCTTATTGGAAAATCCGGGAAAGAACTGGTTGAATATGTAGTTGATTCGCGCCCTGATGTGCTGATGATCTCCGCTTTTACTTCTGATGTGTTTATCATGAAGCCGGTTATGGTCGCTCTCAGGGAGGCTCTTCCGGGAACAAAAATCTGGCTGGGAGGACCACATGCTTCCTGTGTGGGAGCAGAAGCTTTTCTTGATTTTCCACAGATGGACGCGGTGTTTCTCGGAGAGGCTGAAGAGTCTGTGCTTGAAGCAATACTGTTTCCTGAAGAAGCACCCCAGGGGGTTGTATACTCAGGTTCTGACCCTGCGACTGTAATCCCCAGGCAGATTGAAGACCTGTCTGTTCTCCCGCTGCCTGCATGGCACCTTGCTCCTCCTTCGAAATACAGAGGTCTTCCCAACGGAGTAGTTCTTAAAAAGCTGCCGTATGCTCCTATACTTACCACCAGAGGCTGTCCCTACCGATGCACATTCTGCGCAGGATTCAGAGTAACCGGTCGCAGAATCCGTCACAGGCCGCTTGATCAGGTGTGGAAAGAGATTGATCTGCTGGTTTCAGAGTACGGAGTTGCAGAGATACACATAGAAGACGACAACTTTACTTTTGACAGAGCGTACGCAAAAGAGTTCTGCAGAATCGCAATAAGCAGGAAACTTCCTGTTCTGTTTTCCACTCCCAACGGGGTCAGGCTGGATGCTCTTGATGATGAGCTGCTCTCTCTTATGCGGGAAGCCGGCTGGTACGTTGTGCACTGTGGAATTGAATCGGGTTCGGACAGAATTTTGAAGAAAATAAAAAAAGCTACCACTACGTCCTCTATTAAAAGCAGCATCGATCTGATACACTCCCAGGGTCTTCCTGTTGCCGCCTACTTTATTCTTGGTATTCCAGGTGAGACAGAGAAAGAGATACGGGAAACCATCAGATTTTCGCGCACCTCCGGTGTGGAATGGGCCCAGTTTGCGTGTTTCCTTCCCATACCTGGTTCTCCTGATGGAGACAGCTTTCTTGAAAACAGTGACATGGTCAGTACAGGATGGGAGGCATTTCACAACACCGCATGCCCCGCTCCTCCTTTTCCTCTTTCGGCAGATAGGCTCAAGCGGCTTCAGAGAAAAGCGTTTCTAAGATTCTATCTCAGACCCGGTCAGATTTTCAGAACAACCAGGCTTCTGTTTCACAGAGATACGTTTTTCAGGATAATCAGAAGAGTATTCGCGTATCTGTCAGGAAGAAAAGGCTCTTGACTTCTCTCAAGTTCCGCTCTTAGTTTCCGGCAATCAAACTGGAGGGGTAATGGTTGGTAAGTACACGGTTGGTCTGGTTATTCCGGCTCACAATGAAGAACAGGGAATTCCGGCTGTTTTGAAAGCTGTTCCCCAAGAGGTTGACAGGGTGTTTGTTGTGGCAAACTGCTGTACAGACCGAACAGCTTCAGTGGCTGAAGAAAATGGAGCAGTGGTGATACAGCAGCCTGTTATCGGCTACGGCAGCGCATACAGGGCCGGCTTTGCCGTAGTAGACACGGATATTGTGTGTACAGCTGATGCGGACGGTACATACCCGGTGCAGAGAATCCCCGAGCTTGTGGAAGATCTTCTGGAAAACAAACTGGACTTTATATCGGCAAGGCGTATTCCCGACGATCACTCAGGGACCATGAACAATATCATGCGTTTCAGTGGTAACCTTGTTCTTACTGCATTTACAATGCTTCTGTTCTGGAAGAAAATTATGGACAGCCAGTCCGGCATGTGGATATTCCGCAGGGAGATACTGGATAAGGTAAAGATTACCAGTGATGGAATGCCTTTTTCAGAAGAGTTGAAGATAGAAGTCTGGAGCAAAACAGACATAAAGTGTGCGGAAAGGGGAGTACCTTTCAGCTATTCAAGCAGAGTGGGCAAAGCAAAACTCAATCTCTGGCGAGACGGTTTCAGAAATCTGCTTTTCCTCTTCGCCAAAAGAATGGGCATCCCCATGACAGGTGCCTGATCCAGGGGTATTGCCGTATCTGCATGGAAAAAAGGTATAAGCAGGGGGGGATTCATGATTAAGAAATACAACAACATCAGTCTGGCAATCGGGATACCGGGAATAATTGTTCAGGCTTACGGAGCAATGATTGAATCAACACCGGTGCTTGTCACCGGGGCTGCTCTGCTTCTCGTGGCATTTTATTTTTATACGAAAGCGAAAGCCATACACCCGGCATTCTGTCTTCTCGGGCTCCTGTCCATTCTGGGGCTGATTGTTCTCAGTGTTATCAGGGACAAATCCGGTTCTGACGAGGTTGCGCCTGAAAAGAGGAATTCGAAGGGCTTTCTGATATTTATTGCTGTGCTGATTGTTCTGATAATAGTTCTGTCCAACATCCTTTAGCATCATCAGGTTCAGTCTGCGTTCAGAACTTTAACTATCTCCGCAGCTATGCTGATGGCGATTTCCGCAGGTGTCTGACTGCCTATGGGTATGCCTACAGGCGTGTGTACTTTATCAAGGTCACTTTTGGAAAATCCCAGTGATCGCATCTTGTCCATAACGAATTTTCCCGTTGTCTTGCTGGCCATCATGCCCAGGTATTTCAGTTTTTTGGGAAGCATCTGACTGAGCACTGTGGCATCCCCGGTGTGAGAAGCTGTCATAATAACAACAAGAGCTTCTCCATTGTCATTGACCAGACTGGAGACATCTTTGTAATCGCAAACAGTTTTTTTCCAGGCCCATATGTTCTCAGCCATGGTCCACACATGTTCCCTGTTGTCAATAACGACCACCCGCAGGTTAAGTGAGTTCAATACAGGGGTAAGGGCAAGGCTGCAGTGCCCGCCACCAAATATGTAAACTGTTGGAGGATCACTCAATTTCTCCGTGTAAAGCCATGAGTCTGCGGAAACAGAAAGACCAGTTTCCTCTGGCGGTTCTTCAGAAAACCGCATACCAGTTTCATCAACAAAAATGTTTTTTTTGTTTTCTGTCTGAATGTCGGGAGGAACGTACGGAACAAGAACGATCTTCTGATTGCCGGCACAGATCAATCCCGATCGTTCCTCCGGGGCAGCATCTGCGGAGTGTTCAAAAGAAACAATTCGGGGTTTGTTTTCGTGCTGTTCCATCATCTTCCGCGCCAGGGTTATCACGCGGAACTCCATTGAACCTCCACCTACAGAGCCTGTACATCCGTCATTCGGTAGAACCGTCATTTTAGACCCGGTTTTTCCCGGGCAGCTTCCCCTGGTTTCCGCTACGATGCACAGAACGGCCTGGCTCCCATTTTTTTTCAGTTCAAGGAAATAGTTAAGTGGATTCATGCAAAGATCACCCGGCTCAGTGCGTAGTAAACTGCCATTAGTGATGAGAACACAGCGCTGGCAAAGAAGCGCCAGTTCAGGGATATTTTGTTCTGTATTATGTAGTTGGCCGCGAATGCCACAGGAAGATTCAGGGAAAACGACTTAACAGCCACCACGAGAATTGACCAGTGAACAGCTGAAATATGCCCTGTGAACAGGTAGATAAACAGCAGGTGCCGCGCGATCCACAGTGGATTGAAGTAGAGGATAGCCATGAGGGTTCTCTGAAGCCCGTTGTATCTGCTGTTTATATACGAGAACCACGCGGGAATCTCCAGCGAATAAAGAAGAGCACCAACTGCCGCCATGCCAGCCAGCCGGTAGATACAGAATTCGTGAAGGATCAGTGAGGCTACAGTATCACCCAGCGGGTAGATAACCAGCCCTCTGAACACATCGGAAAGCCTGTACCTCAACTTTTGTTTCCGGCAGTAAGGGTCATAAGAAGTCTTTCCGGGGTCATAGGAGCCACATAATCGAAAGAGATGTCTGGTCTATAGCTTTTCATGGCGCTGGCAATGGCAAACCACGCGCCGATTCCGTACATGAATGGTGGTTCTCCTATGGCTTTCGATCCTTTCAGGCCAACGCCGTCTGGAAGAACCTCTCCTTCTGCGAACACAATATCCACATCCGGTGCAAAGTTGATGTCCGGTACTTTGTATGTAGCCAGACTGTCCGCAAGAAGTCTGCCGTTTTCGGTGTTCCAGTCCAGCTGTTCCATTGTAACCCAGCCAATTCCCTGAAGCAGCGCTCCCTCTACCTGACCCCTGTCTAGAAGAGAGTTCAGCTGTTTTCCTCCATGGTGAACTATGCTTACCCTGTCTATTCTGTATGTGCCCAGCAGACAGTCAACTGTAACTTCCGTAACTGCTGTGCCTGCCACGTGATACGCAAATGGTTTTCCTTTTTCCGTTGTCTTGTCAAAGTAAATTCCGGGTGTAGCGTAGTGGGCATGACTTGAAAGGTCGGTTCTGCTCATGTAGGCTTTCGTTACAAGCTGATTCCATGTAAGATCCGTCCTGGTTGTGCCGTTCCATACAGATGAATTTCTTAGATTCAGTTTATCCTGTGCGCAGCCGAGCTCTGCCGCTGCTGTTTTCAGCAGCCTTCCCTTTATTTCTCTGCAGGCAGCCAACGCCGCATTACCGTTCATGTCTGCGGCGGAACTGGCTGCGGTGGGAGATGTGTTGGCTGTTCTGGAGGTGTTGGTTGATTCCACTCTTGTTTGTTCTACCGGTATGGAGAAAACTTCGGAAACAACCTGGCGGATTCTGGAATTCACTCCCTGACCCATTTCAACCGCTCCTGTACTTATCCCAACGCTTCCGTCTGTGTACACATGCACCAGAGCACTTGCCTGATTCAGAAAAGTTGTGGTAAAAGATATGCCGAAGCACACAGGCATCATTGAAATACCCTTTTTCATGTACCTGCTGCTGCTGTTAAACTCGATTATTGCTGATCTCTTCTGATCTGTTTTCGCAAAGCGTTCAGCAAGTTTCCATGAGCTTCTTGCTTCATTAGCGGTGTACTCCATTCCGTAGGGGAATGTATTTCCTGGTTTCAGCAAATTTATTCTCTGTATTGTCTCCACAGGAATACCTGTTTCCATGGCGGCCTTGTGTATGGCAGCCTCCATTACAAACATTGCCTGGGGTCCTCCAAAACCGCGGAACGCCGTGTTGGGTGCCAGATTTGTGCGGCAGCAGTAGCCTGTCGCAACAACGTTTGGAATGAAATAGCTGCCTGTGCTGTGAAACAGAGACCTTTCAAGAATGGCGGTGGACAGGTCAGACACAGCACCGCTGTTCTGATAGTAGTCTACCTTCCAGGCAAGAATTTTTCCCTGACTGTCCAGACCGATTTTGTAGTCGTAGGAGTAGGGGTGACGTTTCCCGGTGTTTACCAGGTCTTCGTGTCTTGTCAGAACAAGCTTAACAGGTCTTCCAGTAAGGTGAGAGCCCAGAGCCGCCATCACTGCCCAGGGTGTAGCCTGATCCTCTTTCCCGCCAAACGCGCCGCCAAGCCTCAGAACATCAACCTGTATGAGATGAATGGGAATACCAAGTACCCTGGCAGCTATTTTTTGTACATACGAGGGGCTCTGTGTCGACGATGTAATGTGAAGGGCACCGCCTTCCTGTGGCACGCACAGAGTGCTCTGTGTTTCCAGGTACAGGTGCTCCTGCCCTCCTGATTCAGCTGTTCCTTCAACAACATAAGAACATTCATCAAACGCTTTCTTTGTGTCTCCACATGAGAATGTTCTTGGTGGAACAATGAAATCCCCCAGCCGTGCGGCTTCTCTGGGGTCTGTTACCGGATGGAGCTCCTGAACTGTCATGGAGATCAGCTTAACTGCGTTGTAGGCCTGAAGCCTGGTTTCAGCCAGCACAACTGCTACAGGTTCTCCTGTGAAATGAACAGTATTCTCCGCCAGGAGAGGCTCGTCCATTACGATGTTTCCTATTTCATTCTCGCCTGGAATCTGCTCTGCCGTTACTACCCTTACCACACCAGGGGACGCCAGGGCTTTTGCTGTGTCCAGTTCCAGTATATTGCCGTGCGCACACGGTGAAACAAACACAGCGGCGTACAGTGTTCCTTCGGGAACTGGAATGTCTGCAGTGAAAACAGATTTACCTTTTACATGAAGCTTTGCGTCAAAGTGTTTCATCTGTTCGGGCCTCTTGTAATGTGTGCTCTTATCTGTGCTTTCAGCAGTTGTGTTTTGTACTCACTGGAACCTCTTATATCACTGATAGGTGCGATTTCGTCTACAGCAATGGCGCAGGCTGTGTTGATGGTCTCTTCGGAAATGGTTTTTCCGCTGAGGAACGCGCCTGTTTTTTCAAGGAGCAGGGGTACAGGAGCCACGCCTCCAGCCGATAAACGAACACTGCCCAGCACACCTTTTTCAACGGTGAAGAGCATAGAGGAATTAACGCTGGCAATGTCGAGGAACTCCCTTTTGCTCACTTTCAGCGAAGAGAGTACAGAGCCACTGTCCGGTACGGGAAATGATACCGCTGTTAGAATCTCTCCCGAACTCATATCGAGTTTTTTGTAGCCCAGATAGAATCTGTGAAGGGGAATAGATCTTTCGGAAACAGCTACCGCCGCATCAAGTGCAAGCAGTATCACAGCCATGTCCGCGATGGGAGAGGCATTTACAATATTTCCGCCAACGGTGGCTCTGGATCTGATCTGTGTGGATGATACCTTCAGAAGAAAGTCTTTCAAACCGGGAAGAATTTCTGCAAGCATTTGCGATTCCCGAAGCTGCTTCAAAGTTACCGCCGCGCCTATTTCAACCGTTCCGTTGCTTTTTCGAATGAACTTGAGATCATCTCTTCGCGTCAGGAATTCGGGGTTTTTGCCGGAAAGCTTTTCACTTGAGCGTACATAGATGTCCGTGCCTCCGGCGACCGCAATAGAATCAGTATTGGGGGTAGTAACTGAAGGCAGCTGTTTCAGCCGTTCTTCAACGGTACTGAAGTAAGGCGGAATGTGTCCATCTTCTATAAGCGATTCTATTCTCTGTCCGGATTTCAACGAAAACCGGTTCATTACATTGTCCACAGCTCTTTTTACTGCGACATAACCTGTGCACCTGCAGATATTTCCGTCAAGGGATTCCATCGCAGTTGAGCTGGAGGGTCTTTCTGTTCCAAGCAGATTTCCTGTCAGGCTCATTATCATTCCCGGCGTACAGAAACCGCACTGGGAGGCTCCCTCAGAGTAAAAGGACTGCTGGAACGGGGTAAGCTCGTCCCCTGTTGTAAGCCCTTCTATGGTGACAAGGTGACACCCGTTGATTTCTCCCATGGGCAGAAGGCAGGAGCATACCGCGGAGTACTCTACCCCGTGGGCTCCCGGTCTTCCCACAACAACGGTGCAGGCCCCGCAATCGCCTTCCCTGCAGCCCTCTTTTGTGCCTGGCAGATGGGGTTGTGATCGTATCCAGTCAAGCACTGGAAGACCTTCGGCACAGTCCACCGTTGTTTCGCTGTTGTTGCACAGAAATGATATCATTTTTTCCTCCAGTGCAACAATAACCCAATATCATCTGTACAGGTACTCTCCATACTTATACGACTGTGGAATGTTTTCTCCATATACTGTTGTTCTGGACATCGACTGGACGCCTGTATGGGTTGAAGAACTTTCTGCGCGGCCTGAGGTAGACCAGCCGGAATATATTTCCCTTTCATTGTCTGTAAGCAGCGAAAATCCTGTGGTCGGAAGCAGTATTGTCTCAATCCAAATCAGTACTGAGTGTTCAGTACTGCAGAGTAGTATTTCTGTCTTTGATCTGTCGGGAAGAATTGTGGAAGTATTGGAATTTGAGACTGATGAGAACGGTTTTGCTGTATGCAACTGGTCTACAGAAAATGTTTCTTCCGGTATTTATCTCCTGCGCGAGGTATCAGGCAATTCTGATGTGCTTGGCTTTACAGTATTAAAGTAGCCTGTAAGACTATTTTACCAGGTGCTGCAAGGAAGATGTTACTCTGGCATACAGAACTGCTGCAATTATGAGAAACAAAGGTCTGACTGCTTCAACAATAATCAGAGCAGCGCCATGTGGCATAAATGTATTCCCGTTCGGCACAATTGCCCAGACAATAAAAGCTGCTGCGGTTGTGGTGTAAAGAACAGGCTTCTCTGTGTAGATTGAAGCGATCAGCAGGGGGAGGAGAAACAGACCGTAATGATCATAGGCAAGCGGGGAGATCAACGGCGATATCCAGCTGAGCAGAGGTATGAAATACCCAGACATACAGTACTGTTTAAGATTCGCTTTTCCGATAACAGTCAGAACAATGGATACCGTCAGCAGTATCAGGATTACCGAAACAAGGGAAGACAGAGTTCTAACAACTCCTGCCCGTTGAATTCTTTCCTGACGATTATCTGAACCCCGGATACTGTTTTCAAAGGCGAACCCGAATATCCGATGCACATTCCCCGAAAGGCTTCTATTTCCGGGGATGGAAAGATCCCACTGAGAACTGACCCTGTTTAAAGCAGTTGCGTATTGCCGCCACGGTTCGAAACCTGTTGAAGCTACGGATATCGTGATGATGACAAGAATTGAACCTGCGAGGAAGAGCCAGGCTCTTTTTCGAAGAGCGAGTAATGGAGCGGAAAGGGCGGGTTTTATCAGAGGAATCAGCGATAGAAAAACACCTGAAACAGCACTGTCCGGCTTTCTGGTGATTGCAATAGATATAGATAAGAACAGCAGTGCGGAAACCTGACCCCACTTTGCAGTGGCTCTGTAAGGCCCTGTAAAAACAAGGATAGATCCAAATACAACCATCAGGATGATGGATTTCTTCAGTTGTTTTTTTCGTCCAAATAGTAGAAATAGTCCGTACCAGAATGAGAGGTGCAGTATGGTGAACCATGCACGTCTTACCCAGACGGCTCCCAGGTATTTGCCTAGAGAAAAAGGAAGAGCAAATGCGGGAGAGTAAAGAAATGGAAGAGCCTCTGCGTCAGTAAGGCCGTTCAGTGAAAGACACCTGTTTATTTCTGATTCATCGTATGGATTGTATCCGTCTGCAATTGCGTATCCGGCACCAAGATATGCGGTAAAATCACCTGGCCATGCGGGTGTATATGTTCTGCTGTAAAGAAAGCCAATAACAGAAAGAATGACTGTAACAGCAGGAAGCAGCATTGTTTGGACAGCGCGTGCGGTTTTCCTTCTGAAAGTTTTATCCGGCATGGTTTTTAAGTACCCACGAGAATGTGTTAAGAAGAGAGAAGACCAGTACTGTTGTCAGAATGTACTTGCTCCTGTCACTGTCTATGTCCCGAACAGCCAGAGACCAAACCAGAATTGAACCAGGAATGGCGAGCATAGCATATAAATTCCAGTCGTTCAACACTCCGAGTGCAGCCTTCCACGCAAGTGGGAGCAACATAAGAAATCCCGTCGCAATTAATAAAAAGATATTAACCTTGCTGAGTTTTTTGAACACCAGAACAAATGGCAGCATAAGAATTGCCGGAAACAGCAAAATGAGGAGATTAAACATTTCAAGATAGTATGGTACAGTCATTGGAGGAATCACAGAAGCAAGATCACCTCCATGCGCAGTAGCGTGACTGTACAGCCAGAGGTTTTCCAGGGGAAGCATACCAAGCCAGTCAAAGATCATCACACATAGTAAAACCATTGCTAAGGGAATGAGCAGCGTCTTTGCAACACGCAGCATTTGTTGTTTCTTATCTAAACTGCCTACCTGTGCAAGATAGGCCAGGGATGGAAGAAGAAAACCGGCTTCAAGGTGAAAGCACATGGCAAGTCCAAGAATAAGGGCTGCCATCCAGGATGATGTTCCCCTTTTAACAACTCTTGTTCCAACAAGGAGATACCAGATAACAAGAACAGCTGTGATCGAATAGTTCTCAACATCTCCAAAAAAAAGCTGGATGAAACCGCCGCTTGAAACAAGCAGCATGAAGAGAAGCTTGCCGGAGTTAATTGTTTCCCGGGTATAGCGGGAGAGAAGAAGCATGAAAACAGTACCACTGAGCACAGAAAGGATCTGGTAGGAAGATGCAACACTGAGATCATACAGTTTATTAGCTAAATTCCAGAACACTGAGTGGACATAGAGCTCAAGCATTTCATCATGAACAACATGAGCACCAACACGGTCAACATCTGTTGGTATTTTCCACAAAAGGTCTTGCCCATCCTGATTCGGGGTATTGCTTTTAAAGAAAAACATGACTGAGAATATCAGAAGCAAACCAGCTATACGCCATAATTTGCTTCTCAGAAGAAGAAAACACGACAGAAGTAAAATTAAGGATACAAGAAATACCAGTGATAAATCTGACAAAGTTATACCCGAGATCTGATTGACACCAAACCAATCTGATTGTCTTCCCATAACTGCAGGAAACACAAGTGATGACAGTACCACCAGTAGGGGAAATACAAGCAGACCGCTCCACAAGAAGAGCTTTGGCATATCTTTGCTTCCGAGCCTCTCTCTGTTGTTTTTTCCCTGGTCGGTGTTTGCGATACTTCCCATTTCTAAAACTCTCATCCAGTTTCACCGGTATTTACCTGAATTACATCCTTCAAAAGCAACAATATCGTACTATAATACAGCATGACAGAGTTGAGGATTTGGGGTTGTAACACACAAGTTAGCATTTCGTATCAAGTGGAGGGGTTAGAGATTGCTTCATATCTTTGTAGACGCAGATGCCTGCCCTGTTAAACAGGAAGTATTTAAAGTTGCGAAAAGGTATGGGCTTAAAGTAACACTTGTGTCCAACTCGTGGATGAGAATTCCCGCTTCAAGCTGGCTCGATCTTGTGGTTGTTGATAAAGGTGCTGATGTCGCCGATGACTGGATCGTTGAGCATGCCGGCCAGGATGACATCGTTATTACAGGAGATATTCCCCTCGCCTCCAGATGTATAAGAAAAGGGGCACAGGTTCTGGGCAACACGGGACGGCCTTTTACGGAAGACAATATAGGCAATGCTTTGTCTCTGAGGAACCTTCTTGCGGATCTGCGGGAACAGGGAATGGTGACCGGAGGGCCGAAACCTTTTGCGAAAAAAGACCGATCCAGATTTCTTCAGGCGCTTGATGAGATGATTGTAAAAGTTCGCAGAAAGCAGGAGTCGCCATCATAAGTATTTCAATGACAGGGGCAGCATGACCGTACAGGTTAGAGAGAAGTTGATCCTTAACGGAGAAATGACTACAATGGAGACCACTCCTGTTATTCCTGCGAAGGACAGAAGAATTGCCGTTGTAGACATTCCCGAACACTCTATTGCTGTTACTTCAGCGTGCTGGAGGAAGTATCGGGGCACCTGGGAAGTCAGTGATGGCAGGTTCTATCTTGTCGAAATAGAGGGTATGTATCTGATAAAAGATGGCGCACCGGTTTTGGCAGACTGGTTTACAGGAGAGCTGGTGATTCCTGTGGGCACTGTTCTTGAAGGGATGCGCAGAGGCTCCCGACAGGTACATGAACAGGACATGATCATCAGTGTTAAAGAAGGTATTGTGACAGGAACACAGGTTCGCGACAACCGGAGTACAAAATAACTGTGTCAGTGCAAATTCAGCTTGAAAGGACTTCAGCCAGAAACTGGCTCAGTTTTGAGTTTCTGAAAGGTTTCTGGATAAAACCCGAAAGCCCGATGCTTTTCAACTCATCTATGTTTCTTGACCTCGAAAAACCGGAGGAGATAATTACTTTACAGGCAGGGTCAATCCTGCGCATTTCTTCAAAGGCGTCACCGCCGTTCATCTCCGGCATTACCATATCCATCACAACAAGATCTATTTCTTTGTAAATCTGTTTGAAAAGCTCAACCGCTGATCTTCCGTTTTCTGCAAGCAGAACTGTGTAGCCCATCTTCTCGAGCATGAGTTTTCCCGTTGTTCTTATAAGTTCTTCATCGTCAACCAGAAGTATTTTTCCTGAGCCAGTTACCACATCTGGATTGATCTGAACGGCATCTGCCTCTTCGTAAGAGCAGGGCAGCAGTATCTTGAACACAGAGCCCCTGCCTTCTTCACTGTAAACGCTTATTGATCCCTGATGATCCTGTACAGTACCGTACACTGCTGCCAGCCCCAGCCCGGTTCCCGATTCCTGTTCACTGGTGGTAAAGAAAGGTTCAAAGATCTTTCTGATATTTTCTCTGGGAATCCCGCACCCGGTATCCCGCATCTGTATTTCCACGTATTCTCCGGGCTCAATCTCAAAAGAACTGTTTTCGCAGTAGGTGTTATCAAGGTATACATTCCCGGTGGAAATAGTGATAGAACCTCCGTCAGGCATTGCATGACTTGCGTTGATCCCCATGTTGATCAGTGCGTTGTGCAGGCCCGATGCGTCACCGACAATGGTATGTACGGCAGCTTCTTTGTGTACTGAAATCGTGATAATTTTATCGAGAGTGCTTGCCAGGATAGATACAGTGTTGTCGATGATTTCGTGAATGTCTACAACAGAGGTGGTAATTTTTCCCTTTCGACCGAAAGCAAGCAGTTTGGCTGTAAGGTCTGCCGCCCTTGTTCCTGCCTGAAGTATCATATCCACCAGTTCGGAAGCCTCAGAGTCAAGACCGGCGTCTGGAGACTGCAGAAGCTCTGCTGCTCCGATAATTGCACCAAGAACATTGTTGAAGTCGTGAGCTATTCCACCGGCAAGCTGACCAATAGCGTCCATTTTTCTGCTGTGATTAAGCTGCTGCTCCAGTTCACACTCTTTGGTTACATCATCAATACGGATCACCGCCCCGTTGATGTCTTCTCCGATAAGAGGGAAAATAGTAATGTCCTCAGGGCAGGCTCCGTTTTCTGAAAGCATAGCTCTTTTCTTGTCCTGTAGTACTTCGCCTGTTCTGATGCTCAGTGATATTTTGTCCATTTCAGTCGACATCTGTGGAAATACTTCGGCCAGATATTTTCCCTTCACCTCTTCAGCTGTAAGCCCGGTATTCTGCTCTGCAGTTTTGTTCCAGAGAGTAACCATTCCCTGTGTATCAACACCCATGAGAACTGAAGGCATGGAGTCTATTATTCTTGAGAGATGTCTGCGGAGGTTGTGGAGTTCTTTTGCCGCCAGTTTTTTCTCTGTAATATCCGTAAGATTGCCTTCAAGGAACTTCAGCTCTCGGTCTTCATCCAGCACAGGATAAACTGTGATCAGTGTGTCAACGACTGTACCGTCCGGCCTGATGAAACTTGTTTCAAACTCTCTTACCGTGTTCTTTCTCGCCAGAGATAGAAGCTGTTCACG
>Ga0164318_10000357_pt1 | contig 33339 bp, 26 predicted proteins | sample GuaBasSedimGuay9_FD_113734 | JGI IMG/M metagenome (GOLD analysis project Ga0164318, IMG submission 113734) | Subseafloor sediment microbial communities from Guaymas Basin, Gulf of California, Mexico - Guay9, Core 4571-4, 0-3 cm | ecosystem: Environmental > Aquatic > Marine > Hydrothermal vents...
GGAAAGAAAAACATTTCTTTTTTCATCAATACTTTTTGAGGAATACCAACAGAGCTAACTCCAAGACGTGCTATTACAAAATCCCAATTAGAAGTGTGAGGAGCAGCAACAATAACATAAGATTTTTCTTCTACCTCGTGCTTCACAACTTTCCAGCCAAAAAGATTTAGTATAAATTTACTAACAATAGCAGACATATTCCTCCTTTAAATAAATATTAATTCCATGCAAAAATAATCAAAAAAACGAATTAGTAAGTGTTCGCTTACAATAAAGACAAATACATTTACATTCTTAACTCAATACTTAACATTAGCGGGTTTTGGATTATATAATTCGGGATTACAACCTTTAACATCCTCGAGTAGGCTAACAATCAATTTAAAATCCTTTTCAAAATCTCCGCTTGGATATATTACATCGGACAAACCTGAGCGTTTCTTTTTATAGTCAATTTTTCCAAGAACTATTGGAACATTTGCTTTTAAGGCGATATGATAAAATCCGGTTTTCCATTTTTCCACATAAGAGCGCGTCCCTTCAGGTGTAATAGAAAAAACAAAATCATCTTTTTCCTTAAAGATATCCGCTATATAATCTACCATTTTTTCACTTTTCTTACGATTTATTGGCATTGCGCCCAAAGCTTTTAGCAGGTAATTTAAAGGAAAGAAAAACATTTCTTTTTTCATCAAAACAGTCTGTTTAACTCTTAAAGAACCTATAACCATTGTGCCCATAATAAAATCCCAATTCGAAGTGTGAGGAGCAACTAAAATAATAAAAGACTTTTCTTTAGGGATATTTTGATCCACCTTCCAACCAAATACCCACAAAATAAATTTAAAAATATATGCAATCATTTTATACTTATCAATTAAAAATCCATGAATCAATATGTAAAATTACATTTTTCTCATTAAGGATTACGATATTTATAAATTTAACAAAATTATGAACAAAAAAAAATATTAAGACCTACCCCCCATTTAACGATTTAAATACCTAAATACATTTTTATCAACAACTATTTGTAATCATATATAATTGCTATATATTTGCTAAAGCATGCGAGGAATATTAATACTTTCTAATTGTTGCTAATGTCAATATTTAAAAAAATATTCGAGTTCTATTATACTGGCTTTAAAGAAATGAAAGTCGGCAAACAACTATGGTTAATAATTTTAATTAAACTATTTATCATGTTTGCTATACTCAAACTTTTCTTTTTCCCCAATTTTTTAAAAAGCAAGTTCAATTCTGATAAAGAAAGAGGTGATTACGTGATTGAACAATTAACTAACCCCAAATAAATTATATGGAAAATTTTGATTTTACTTTAATCGATTGGTCCAGAGGACAATTTGCATTAACTGCATTATACCACTGGCTATTTGTTCCATTAACCCTAGGCATAACATTTATGCTTGCAATAATGGAAACCATCTATTACAAAACTGGCGATCTGGAATGGAAAAAGATTACCAAATTCTGGATGACTCTTTTTGGAATTAATTTTGCTATTGGAGTAGCTACAGGAATTATTCTTGAATTCCAATTTGGAACCAACTGGTCAAACTATTCTTGGTTTGTTGGTGATATTTTTGGTGCTCCCTTAGCTATAGAAGGCATTATGGCATTCTTTATGGAATCTACCTTTATTGCAATTATGTTCTTTGGGTGGGATAAAGTAAGTAAAGGATTTCACTTGGCCGCAACTTGGTTAACAGCTATTGGTTCTAACCTTTCAGCACTATGGATCTTAGTTGCCAATGGATGGATGCAAAACCCGGTTGGAATGCAATTTAATCCGGATACTGCAAGAAATGAAATGAATGATTTTTGGGAAATTCTTTTCTCGCCTACAGCTGTAAATAAGTTTTTACATACAATATACACCAGTTATATTGTTGCAGCAATATTTGTTGTAGGAATCAGTGCTTGGTTTTTATTAAAAAACAGAGATATAATTTTTGCTAAAAGAAGTATCGTAATAGGTTCTGTTTTCGGACTTATTTTTGTCGCTTTAGCAGGTTTTACCGGAGATGAATCGTCTCGTGAAATCTCTAAAACACAGCCTATGAAATTTGCAGCTATGGAGGGTCTTTATTATGGAACTACAAATGCTCCACTTGTAGGTTTCGGGATACTAAAAGACGACCCTGTTGTAGAAAATCCTGACAAAAAAGGTTTCTTAGTTGAAATTAAAATTCCAGGTGCATTATCATATATGGCCAATTTGGATTTTGATTCTTTTGTACCCGGTATTTACGATTTAGTTCACGGAAATAAAGAACAAGGAATTATATCGTATTACGATAAAATTGATCGGGGGACTGTTGCAAGAAAAGTTTTAACCGACTATAAACTTGCTAAAAAAGAGAAAAATACTCTGGTTGCAGATTCACTTCGAGCAAACTTCGAGAATGAAGAGTGGATGAATACTTATTTCAAATACTTTGGTTATAGCTATTTTAAAAACCCACATGATATTATTCCAAACGTACCTATTTCATTCTATTCGTTCCACATTATGGTCATTTTGGGTGGGTATTTTGGAATCTTATTTTTACTTATGTTATTCTTAAGTCTTAAAAATAAACTAGCTAACAAACGTTGGCTGTTATGGATTGCTCTATGGAGTATGCCTCTTGCTTATCTTGCAACAGAAAGCGGATGGATTATTACAGAATTAGGTCGTCAGCCTTGGGTAATTCAAGACTTGATGCCAACTATGACTGCTGTTTCAAATATCGACTCAAATACAGTACTAATTACTTTCTGGCTCTTCTTTGCTGTATTTGCTGCACTATTGATTGCCGAGATAAAAATTATGTTAAAACAAATAAAAATAGGACCAAACGAAGGAGGACATTAATATGTTTGAAACATTAGATTATAGTATTTTACAACATTATTGGTATGCCATTATGGCTTTGTTAGGCGCGCTACTAATATTCTTGTTATTTGTACAAGGCGGACAAACCTTGATTTATACCATTGCGAAAAACGAACTGGAGAAAAAAATGATTGTTAACGCTTTAGGTCGTAAATGGGAATTTACCTTTTCTACTTTAGTAGTTTTTGGAGGAGCGTTCTTTGCTTCATTTCCTCTGTTTTACTCTACCAGTTTTGGAGGAGCATACTGGGTTTGGATGATTATTCTATTTGCATTTATTATACAGGCTGTTTCCTACGAATATCGAACAAAACCAGATAACTTCCTAGGTCAGAAAACATATGAAATGTTTTTAATTATCAATGGGGTTGTTGCAACCGTATTTTTAGGAACTGCTATTGCAACATTTTTTACAGGCTCTCCTTTCCATATTGACGATTTAAATCGTTCATTTTGGGATTCACCATTTCGTGGTTTAGAACTGGCTTTAGATTTTACCAGATATGCAACATTTGTAAATTTATCTTTTGGACTTGCTGTATTTTTCTTATCTCGAGTATTAGCTAATCTTTACTTTATGAATTCAATAGATCATGAAGAGATTTTATATAGAGCTAAAAAATCTTTATTTGCAAATGCAATACCATTTTTGGTTTTCTTTTTATTCTTCTTGATAAATATTTTAGTAATGGATGGCTACGCTGTTGATCCGGATACTAAAGAAGTATTTATGGAGCCTTATAAATACCTACACAACCTATTACAAATGCCCGTAGTAATGATTATTTTCCTACTTGGTGTTGTATTAGTAATATTTGGAATTATAAGAGCCTATTTCTTTACTGAAAAATGTGCTGGCAGAGGAATATGGACTTCAGGTATTGGTACAGTATTAACAGCTTTTGGTTTATTACTTGTTGCCGGATATAACAATACTGCTTACTATCCTTCATTTACCGACATACAATCATCCATTACTATTTTTAATAGCTCATCAAGTCAATACACTTTAGTAACTATGGGCTATGTCTCATTGATAATTCCAATTGTATTTGCATACGTTTTCTACACTTGGAGAGCAATGAATAAGAAAAAAATAGATGCAGATGAAATGAATAATGATTCACACGCATATTAAGAAAGGAGAAAAAAATGTATACAAGAGAAATAATTTTAATATTTAGCTGGCCTGTTACAATATATGTTGCTTACCTGCTAATACGATATTTTCTTAAAGTTTTTGATAAGAATGTTCAATCGTAAAGGGAAAGAGGCTTCCATTTTGGAAGCCTCTTTTTTTTAAATATCAATCTTAAGATTTTCTATAGCCAAAATAGTATTCTCAAAAACACTCTGTGTTTCTATAAGAACGGGATTTAAATCCTTATAACGAGCTGAGAAATGTCCAATAATTAGTTTCTTAGCATTAACATTATTAGCAGCTCGTGCTGCATCTAATGTAGTTGAATGTTTTTTAGCTTCAGCAGTTTTTCTCATATCTTCCATAAAACTACATTCATGATATAATAAGTCTACATCTTGAATATAATCTGTAATCGCCTCGTAATAAGCTGTATCTGAACAATAAGCATAAGATTTTCGAGCAGGTCCCGATTTCGTTAACAAATTATTACTTACAACATCCCCATTATCATTTACAAAATCATTTCCCTGTTTAATTCCTTCAAAAGCATGATTGGGAATATCATATATTTTAAGAACTTCCTTTCTAATTTTACGAGCATGTGGTTTTTCAGCAAAAAGAAAACCACAAGTAGGAACACTATGATTTAAAGGGAAAGAATATATTTCAAGATGCTTATCTTCAAAAATAAGATGCTTGGTGTCAAATTCTAAAAAATGATACTGAATTTTATAATTAAGATTTGATTGCGACACCAATAACTGCAAGTCTAATACCTTTTTAATATCTTCCGGAGCATAAATATGTAAATCGTTTTCTCTTCCTAAAAGATTAAAACTTGATATCAAGCCTATCAATCCAAAGAAATGATCGCCATGCATATGGCTAATAAAAATACGATTTATTTTGGAAAAACGAATCTGATTTCTTCTAATTTGTATTTGTGTTCCCTCTCCACAATCAATCAGGAATAGTTTAGAAAGATGTGAAACTATTTGAGCACTTGAGAAACGAGCCGAAGTAGGAATAGCAGAACTACTACCTAATATAGTAACCGAAAATTGATTCATAATAACGATTTACAAAAAATACATATTCTTTCCAATAAAATAATGCTATGAATAATCAAAACTGCTACCATCTAAAAACTCACGTAAAATAGAAGTAGGTGGAATTTCTTTTTCTGCTATTGGTAAAATATAAGAAAGAAACTTTAATAACCGTCGAGCTTCAGAATATTCAGGAACAATAGGAGGAACTTCTTTCAATAAAGGTTCAACCCACTTTTTTAATACACCTAACTCAAACAACAAGGCAGTATTAAACATTACATCAGCTTCTTCTTGATGAGGGAAAATATACTTATCCTCTCCTGCCCTAACACTTGGCCATCTTTGCAAAGTTTCTAAAGCAGAATATCCTCTATAAGAATAATCACGTACCATACGCCTAATCAAACGGTTATCTGTAGTTGGAATACGATTCGACGAATCGATACTCAGAGGCGTTAATGCTGATACATACACCTTAAATTTTCTGTGTTTTGGAATTTTCTCGGAAATAATTGGATTTAATCCATGTATCCCCTCAACTAAAATAATACTGTTTTTATCTAATTTTAATTTCGATCCATCGTATGATCTTTGCCCATTAGCAAAAGAAAATTTCGGCAAATCAACTTCTTTTCCATCAAATAAATCCAACATATTTTCATTAAAAAGTTCGACATCCAAAGCTTGCGGACTCTCAAAATCATAATCGCCATTTTTATCTCTTGGAGTGTGTGCACGATCTACAAAATAATTATCCATTGAAAGCACAATAGGTTTAAAACCAATAACACTTAATTGAACAGATAAACGCTTTGCAAAAGTGGTTTTTCCTGAAGAAGAAGGGCCGGAAATAAGAACAACCTTAATATCTTCTTTTCTTTTATCAATCATATCAGCAATGCAAGCAAGCTTTTTCTCTTGCAATGCTTCAGAGATTTTAATAATATCACTGATCTTTCCATTCTGTGTTGAAAGATTAAGCTGACCGACATTTGGAACACCTATAATCTCTACCCAATCTTTAAACTCTCTAAATATTTCAAATAATTTATTTTGAATAATAATTTTCGGCAATTTATTTGGATCTTCTTCCTTTGGAGCTACCAGCAACATACCTTCGTAATATTTTACTAAATCAAAATTTTGTAAATATCCGCTTGACGGGAGAAGATAACCGTAAAAATAATTAATTACATTATCTAACTTATATACCGAACTATAAAATTGCTTACGTGTACGCATTAAAGTACACTTATCATTTAAACCAAACTCTTCAAATATTCTTAAAGCATATTCTGTACGTATTTCCTCTCGTGTAAATGGAATATCTTGATTAATAATTTCTTGCATTTTAATACGTATGCTATTAACCATATCCACATGAAAATCGTCATCAGTAATATCACCCAACTCGCAATACAAACCATTAGAAACAGCATGTTCTATTTTTAGCCTTTTCTCAGGATATAAATCTATTGCAGCTTTAAATAATACCAAAGATAAAGATCTCAAATACATACGTTTACCATCGGGGTGGCGATAATCAATAAAGCGCACAGTTTTAGGTTTATACACCAAATAATCTAATTCTTTTAAGCTATTATTTACCATAGCTCCAAGAATAGGATATCCGATATCTATTTTCTGATCATTTATAATATCTTGTAAAGTAGTTCCAAACGGATAGCTCTTTTCGGTATTCGTATTCTCACAATATATATTAACATTCTTTCTACTCATCGCAAATTATTTTGCCACATCAACTTTAGTGTGATTGTACAAATTTAAAATTATAAGTTAGATATTCATATTGTTTTTCACAGATATACTAATCCACAACAAATTTGAACATTTACATAACAAAAGATACAGTAATTTTCACTACACGCTATTTACAATAGCTGATATTAGCGCATAATTACTTAAACATCATATCAACAAGTGATTGAATACATGCTACTAATAACGCTAAATTCGGTATAAGAAATACTCACAAGCATTCTTTATACCGAATTCAGTTCAATAATAAATACAATTAGATTATATAGCTCTAAATCCCATTCAGATACAGCTAAAGTTTCATCGACATTGCAACTAATTCAGCAATATCGTAATTTTTAACCGTCTCCTCTTTTTCTTTATATTTAAGTCCATCCGAAATCATAGCCATACAGAAAGGACAAGCTGTTGCAACAATATTACATCCTGTTTCAAGAGCTTGCTCCGTACGTTCCATAAATATTTCTTTATCTCCATTTTCAGCTTCTTTAAACATTTGTCCACCACCGGCACCACAACATAAGCTGGAAGCTCTATTATTTTTCATTTCAACCTTAACAGAAGGTATAGCAGCAAGAACATCGCGAGGAGCATCATATTCGCCATTTCCACGTCCAAGATAGCAAGGATCGTGATAAGTAATTGTACTACCTTCAAACACATCACCACCTATTTCAAGATTACCTGCAGCTATTTGCTCTTGCAAGAATTGCGTATGATGTATCACTTCAAAATTTCCACCTAAATCAGGATATTCATTTTTAAGGGTATTAAAATCGTGAGGATCAGTACAAACTATTTTTTTCACTTCATAACCATTTAAAACTTCAATATTCATCAAAGCCTGCATTTGATAGAGCATTTCGTTACCGGCACGACGAGCTAAATCACCACTATCGCTTTCTTCGGTTCCAAGAACGGCAAAATCAACTTTTAAATGATTTAATATTTTCACAAAGCTACGAACGACTTTTTTATAACGATCGTCGAAAGCGCCTGCTGAACTTACCCAAAACAAATATTCGGGTTTCTTTCCGGCAGCAAACATATCTGCCATAAGTGGAACATTCACACCATCAGCCCATAACATACGATCATCTTGAGAATACTGCCAAGGAGCTCCGTTATTTTCGATATTAGTTAAAGCAGAATTTAAAGTTGGAGGCGTTGAAGCTTCTTCTAATGAACTATAACGACGTAACTCCATAATAATGGAAACATGGTCAATATTTACCGGACATTCATTGGTACAAGCATTACAAGTAGTACAAGCCCAAAGTTCCTCCGGACTAATAAAATCACCCCAAAGAGCTTTATTATCATTGAAACTATCACCATCTTTAGCTACACCTTTTCCTACAATCTCCAAACGATCTCGAGTATCCATTATAATCTTGCGTGGAGAAAGCATTTTACCGGTTTTATTAGCCGGACAAACATCGGTACATCTACCACATTCTGTACAAGTATATGCATCGACAAGACTTTTCCAACTTAAATCGCGTACATCTTTTGCTCCAAAACGTTCTACTTCCTCTGTTCCGGCTTCTTCTTCCGAAATAATTCCCATCGCAATTTTAACCTCTGTAGTTACAGCTTCCATATTACTAATATAAGTAGCTGGTTTTAATTTTGAAAAATATACATTTGGGAATACAAGAAAAACATGAAAATGCTTCGAATATGGAATATAATTTAAAAATGCAAAAACGCCTATAATATGAAACCACCAACCAAAACCTTCAATAAATTCTAAAGTTGAAACCGAAAATCCTGAAAAAAGCGGAACTAAAAATCCACTAATTAGGAAAGTTCCTGTAACAGGATAATGCTCTACTCCTTTTAACTGAAGTACTTGATCGGCAGCATTCATAGAAAAAAGAGCAGTCATTAATAAAATTTCGGTAATTAATATGATATTTCCATCAAGTTTTGGCCAGCTTGTCATCTCAGGCTTATGAAAACGAGCCAAGCGTAAACCATTTCTACGAAATAAGAAAATCACACAAGCTGTAATTACCGCCAAAGCAAAAACTTCGAATACCGAAATTAGCACATTGTAAAAGGGTAAAAACGAAAATACTCTGTGAGTCCCGGCAATACCATCGGTCATAATCTCAAGCATTTCAAAATTTACCATTATAAAACCGGTATAAACTAAAATATGTAGTATTCCGGCAATAGGACGTTTAACCATTTTACTTTGGCCAATAGCCACTAAAAACATTGTTTTCCAACGCTTTTGCTGTTGGTCTTTAATGTCGAGAGGTTTCCCTAACTTAATATTTTGAATTATAACGTTTACACTTCGGTAAAACAAAACGACCGTAATGGCCAAAACGACTAAAAAAATAATACTTGATACCATAAAATTAATTTTTATCTAAATTATACAAGAAGCGTGTTTATTTCTTCTCATATTCTTTTGTTTTTACTTAATGATACAATATTAATTAATTAAGCAACAGCATGCAAATACAATGCATGCATTGTATATTTTTTATTTTGAATCTAAATAGCGAAATTAGATTTAGTACTGATTTACAATAAAATACATTACATATTCAAGAGTTGTCGCCTTTATAAAATTTTATTTAAGACAAAATCATAAATCTATAAAAGACATAGCTTTAACAGTTGTAACAACCAAGTTAGTGGTCGAACTGGCTATTACTTCTCCTTTTAAATTATAAACTTTACATTCAAAATTAGCAATCTTCTTTCCCATCCTAATAACATTTGCTTTAGCTCTAACCGTTTCGCCTTTTCTCGCTCCAAAAAGATAATTTACATTAAGGTTAGTTGTGGTAAACATGTATTCCGGCTCCATGCTAAAAAATGCAATCCCAATTGTATCGTCAATAATTGCAGCTAAAAAGCCTCCCTGAATCATACCAACAGGATTTGTTAAATCATGTTTTATTGGGTAATCTACCCACGCTTCACCGACTCCAATATGTTTTAGAGTACCAGCCAACAACAAAGTTGAAGGCGAAATACTATCAGTAAAAGGCTTATCCAGTTGATTTTTTAAGTACTCAACAGTTGAGTTTGTTATAGTCTGCATAAAATTTTATATTCTCCCAAATAACGACCTTACTCCCTTGATAAACTTTATCCAAAAGCTTAAGGACATATTTTTACCATGATTTATGTTTAATATAATGCCGTTAATCTAAAAATAGTGGAATATTAATTTAAGAAAATACTCAGTCTTGAGGATATATTTCTTGAAGTAAATGGTCATACTTTTTCCTTACAACTCTACGCTTGAGTTTTTGCGTTGGAGATAATTCACCTGTTTCGGCAGTCCAAGCTTCACACACCAAACGAAATACTTTTACTTGTTCAATATGTCCTAATTCTTTATTCTTTATCTCTACTTCTTTTTGATAACGCTCGATAATTACTGGCAAATAGATTAAATCTTTATTATCACGATATTTTATTTTATGTAAATGACACCAATTATGTAGGAACTCAAAATTAGGTGAAATTAAAGCTCCTGTAAATTTTTCATTTTCACCAACAACCATAATATTCTCTATAAACTGAGATTCTTTAAAAGTATTTTCAACCAAATGAGGTGCAACATATTTTCCTCCACTAAGTTTGAATATCTCTTTTTTTCTATCGGTAATACTTAGCATATTATTCTCATCTACATTTCCAATATCACCTGTATGAAACCAGCCATCTTCGGTTAATACCTCACGTGTTTTTTCAGGATCTTTATAATAACCCACCATAACATTATCGCCTTTAACAAGTATTTCACCGTCTTCGGCTATTTTAACTTTGATGCTATCAGGAATTAAACCTGCACTTCCCCATTTTACACCTGGATAATCAGCCATAGTTGCAGAAACAATTGGTGAAGTTTCTGTTAATCCATAACCTTCTTGAACACGTACACCGGCAGCTCTAAATATCCGTGCCAATCGAGGCTGTAAAGCAGCTCCTCCGGAAATTACACCTTTAAGTTCTCCGCCTAATGCCTCACGCCATTTACTAAATATGAGTTTATCTGCAATTTTTAATTTAAAATTATACCAAGCAGAACGTTCTGCAGGATTTGCTTTTAATTGATTTCCCAAATTAACAGCCCAAAAGAAAAGTTCCTTTTTAATACCCGAAAGCTCTCTACCTTTATTAGTAATCTTATCATATATTTTTTCAAAAACACGAGGAACGGTAATAAACATTTTCACTTTTATCTCACGTATATCATCTCCAATATCCTCAATACTCTCCGAGTAATGAATTTTAGCTCCTATAGATTGCCAAAGATAATTACCGGTACGTTCTAAAATATGACAAAGAGGAAGGAAACTCAATACTTCGTCGCCAACTTCACTATAGGGGACACAAGTTTGAGCAATTTTTACATTGCTGACTACATTATTATGTGTTAGCATAACACCTTTTGAAAGACCGGTTGTTCCCGAAGTATATATCAATGTTAGTAAATCATCCGGTTTTACTTCATCCATATTTTGTTTCAACAAATCGCGATATTTATCAGCCTCGTCAATCCCCTTTTGACTAATCTCTATCCAATTTTTTACACCTTCAATTTCATCAATAGTATATATTTCCTCAAGCTTATCAATTTTCTCAAAAATAGGATATATCAAATCATATAAATCTTTATTTGCAACAATTAATATTCTAGATTCTGAATGAGACAAAATATGGAGATATTCCTTTTCACTAATTGTAGGATAAATTCCTACATGAACTACACCAATTTGAGACATACCAAAATCAATAAAATTCCATTCTGGTCGGTTATTAGTCACTGTTGCAATTTTATCACCTTTTTTAAAACCCATCGATAATAATCCAAGACTAAAATTATCAACTTGTTTTCTATAATCGGCAGTACTGAAGCGTTCCCATTTACCATTACGCTTAACAGCTAATGCAGATTCTTGTGAAAAATTCTTCTCAGCATAAGTGAGAATATCGAAAGTACGTCTTACTGATTCCATTTGATTCTTGTTTTTATTTGGGTTTAGGTCTGCACAAATATAACAAATGTTTTATGCATGCATAGTATTTTTCAACAAATTTGGCATAAAAAAACGCTTTACTAACGAGTTAGTAAAGCGTTTTGGGCATTAAAAATTAATTTCTATACATTTCCACTTCCAGCAGTTTGAAATATTTCTTTAACAAGATGATCGTATTTATCATAAAGGAATTTTCTTTTTAACTTCAATGTAGGTGATAATTCGCCTGTATTTGGAGTCCATTCAGAACACACTAATTTAAAGCGTTTAATTTTTTCAGTATCACTTAATTTTTTATTAATATCATTCATTTCCGTTAGATAACGCTTAACAACTTCGGGCATACGTACCAATTCTTCGTTATCACGATAATGCAATTTATGTTTTGTAGCCCAATAATGCAGATGATTAAAATCGGGAGAAACCAAAGCACTGGCAAACTTCTCATTTTCACCAATAACCATAATATTTTCAATAAACATAGATTCTTTACATTTATTTTCAATAGCTTGGGGAGCTACATATTTTCCTGAAGACAGTTTAAAAATTTCTTTTTTACGATCGGTAATTTTCAGATACTTACCATCTTCTATAATACCAATATCGCCAGTATGAAACCAAGCATCTTCATCAATAACTTCAGCAGTTAAATCTGGTGCTTTATAGTAACCTAACATAATATGAGGCCCTTTTGTTAATATTTCACCATCTTCGGCTATTTTAACTTCAACATCTTCTAATATTGGACCAACAGTACCAAATTTAATATTAGGATATTCTGTATGATTTACAGCTATTACCGGCGAAGTTTCTGTTAAACCATAACCTTCTTGAACATTAATACCTGCTGCACGAAAAACACGTGCTAAACGAGGTTGCAATGCAGCACCTCCCGAAATAATAACTTTTACATTTCCACCAAGAGCTTCCTGCCATTTAGAAAAAATAAGTTTACGAGCAATCTTTAATTTTTGTTCATAAAACCAACCATTAGCACTATTTAACTCATAGCGCAAGCCTAATTCTACCGCCCAGAAAAAGATTCTCTTTTTGATTCCTTCCAAATCTTTTCCCTTAGCTATAATCTTATCAAAAACTTTTTCTAATAAGCGAGGTACCGAACTAAACCCATGAGGATTTATTTCTTTCAGATTATCGACGATAGTAGCCATATTCTCAGCATAATAAATCTTAATACCTTTATACTGAAAATGATAATTGAGCATGCGCTCATACACATGACATAGAGGTAAAAAGCTCAACACCTTTTCCCCTGCTACCAAAGGCTGGATTTTAGAAGTAGATATAGCATTAGATATCAAATTATTATGAGAGAGCATCACTCCTTTTGCATTACCTGTAGTTCCACTAGTATAAATAATAGTTACCATATCTTCCGACTTAATGGAAGCTTTAATGGTTTCTAGTTCTTCTTTATACTTATCACGATTTTGAGTTCCCAAATCGCGAATCTCAGTCCAAGACTTTACTCCTTCTATTCCGTCATTAAAAACATAAATATTTTTAATTGTCTCCACTTTATCAGCCAAAGGAACAAGACGCTTATAAAGCAACTTATCTGAAATAAGTAAAGTTTTTACTTCGGAATGAGCCAAAATATACTCATACTCTGAATCCGAAATTGTTGGATAAATTGGCACATGTATAAGTCCTGCCATAGACATTCCCATATCAACAATATTCCATTCCGGACGATTATTAGATACTGTTCCTATTTTCTCTCCCTTTTTATAACCTAAAGCTAAAAGGCCATAAGCAAAATCATAGGCATTATCCAAATATTCTTGACTTGTAAAAATATCCCATTTTTTATTGCGCTTAACAGCTAAAGCATCATCAGACATAAAGTTCTGACGCATGCGCTCAAGGATATCAAATGTTCTTGTAACTTCCATATTTTTAGATTTTTGAAAGCAACAAATGTAATAAATAAAGTATATTTCACAATATTTTAACAAATACCAAAGCCTCCCTTACAGTATATTATAATAAAATATGGATTTTACATACTGATTATAAGGAAGTTATTTTTAAAAAAAATTAATATTATTTTTAAACAATTTTTTATTTTTTTTTGAATTTTTATAACAAAAAGTCTAAAATCAACTTTTTGTTAAACGCGCTCTACATATTTTACTAAAAAAAAATAAATATTCAAATACTTTTTTGCCTACCTTTGACTTGATTAACTTAAACTCAGTATTATGAAAATTACAATAGTTGGAACAGGCTATGTTGGTTTAGTAACCGGAGCTTGTTTTTCTGAAGTAGGTATCGACGTAACATGTGTTGATATTGATGTAAAAAAAATCGAAAATCTTAAAAAAGGTATCTTACCCATATGGGAACCAGGTTTAGAAGATATGGTTCAACGAAATGTTGAAAATAACCGTTTACATTTCAGTACCAGTCTTGCAGATAGCCTTGAAGGAACAGAAGTTGTTTTTGGAGCTGTTGGAACTCCTCCCGACGAAGATGGAAGTGCAGACCTTAAGTACGTATTACAAGTTGCTCGAGAAGTTGGTAGAAATATTAACGATTATGTTTTAATGGTCACCAAAAGCACTGTCCCTGTTGGAACTGCCGAGAAAGTTCGCTCAGCTCTACAAGAAGAGTTAGATAAACGTGGTGCAATGATAAAATTTGATGTTGCTTCTAACCCCGAATTCCTAAAAGAGGGCGATGCTGTTAACGACTTCCTTAAACCAGATCGTATAGTTGTTGGCTGCGATACGGAGAGAGCTGTACGAACAGTAGAGCGCCTATACAAACCTTTTACTTTAAATGGGCATCCAGTTATTTTTATGGATATTACTTCAGCAGAAATGACTAAATACGCAGCAAACTCCATGTTGGCAACAAAGATTAGTTTTATGAACGATATTGCTAACCTTTGTGAAATTGTTGGTGCCGATGTAAATGCTGTTAGAAAAGGAATTGGCAGCGATTCGCGTATAGGAAAAAAATTCATCTACCCGGGAACGGGATATGGAGGATCATGTTTCCCAAAAGACGTAAAAGCTTTAATTAAAACCGCCGACAGTTATTCTTATAATATGCGTGTTTTAAAAGCAGTAGAAGAAGTAAACGAAAGTCAGAAATCTATTTTATTCAATAAGCTGAACAAACACTTCAATTATAATTTAAAAGGTAAGCATATTGCTTTATGGGGACTTTCTTTCAAACCTCAAACCGACGATATGCGTGAAGCTCCGTCTCTGGTAATTATTCGCAAACTTCGCGAAGCAGGAGCCACGATTAAAGCCTATGATCCTGTCGCAATGGAAGAATCTGAGCGAATCCTTGGCGACAAAATTGAATATGCTGAAGACAAATACGACGCCTTATTAGATGCTGACGCACTAATAGTTGTAACAGAATGGCCAGAATTCAAATTCTTAAACTTCCATCAAGTAAGCCAATTATTGACAAATAATTTAATTCTTGACGGACGAAACATATACGATGCTAAAGAAATGAAAGAGAACGACTTTACCTATTATTGTATTGGTTTAAACACAGTAAAATAAGCAAGCTGTTCTAATTAAGAATTAAGACAAAATATTATGATTAGAAAAAAAGTTTTGGTTACCGGAGGCGCAGGCTTCGTTGGGTCTCACTTAATTGATCGATTACTAAAAGAAGGTAATGAAGTAATATGTGTCGATAATTATTTTACGGGACAAAAGCAAAATATTGTCCACTTAATGGAGAATCCATTCTTTGAATACATAAGACACGACATTACAATGCCATTCTTTATAGAAGTAGATGAAATTTACAATCTTGCCTGTCCTGCTTCTCCTATTCATTACCAATACAACCCTATTAAAACGGTTAAAACATCGGTTAGTGGTGCAATAAATATGCTTGGACTTGCAAAGAGAATTAATGCTAAAATACTACAAGCATCAACAAGTGAAGTTTATGGCGATCCAAAAGTTCACCCTCAAACAGAAGATTATTGGGGACACGTAAACCCTATCGGAACGCGTTCCTGTTACGACGAAGGAAAACGTGTTGCAGAAACATTATTTTTCAATTACCATTGGCAAAACAAAGTACGTATAAAAGTAATACGTATTTTTAACACCTATGGCCCTCGTATGCATCCTCATGATGGTCGCGTTGTATCCAACTTTATTGTTCAAGCATTACAGGGAGAGGATATCACAATTTATGGTGATGGCTCTCAAACCAGAAGTTTTCAATATGTCGATGATTTGGTAGAGGGAATGGTTAGAATGATGAATTCTAGAGAAGATTTTGTCGGCCCTGTTAATATAGGTAATCCAAACGAATTCACTATTGCAGAATTAGCCGAAAAAGTAATTGAATTAACCGGAACAAAATCTAAAATCATTTATGAAGATTTACCTTCTGATGATCCTTTACAACGTCAACCGGATATTACTTTAGCAAAAAAAGAACTTAATTGGAAACCTAATATTCAATTGGAAGATGGTCTTAAAAAGACTATTGACTACTTTAAACAACTTGTAATTTAGGTTAAAATAAATGTAGCGAAAGCTTTTAAGCTTTCGCTACATTTTAATTGAGCTAAACATATGATTAACATTTTAATTACCGGTAGCGATGGTCAGTTGGGAAACGCCATACAAGTAGCAAGTAAAGCTTTTAGTAATTTCAATCTGACATTTACAGATGTTGCTGACTTTGATATTACAAACGCAAAATCTATTGATGAATATTTATCGAAGAATAACTTTAAATATTTAGTGAACTGTGCAGCTTATACAGCAGTTGATAAAGCTGAAGAGGATAAAAATTTAGCTTATTTAATTAATGCAGAAGGACCTGAAAATCTGGCGAAAGCCTGTAAAAAACACAACTGTAGCCTTATCCATATTTCAACCGATTATGTTTTTAACGGAATAAGCCATCTTCCATATACAGAAACAATGGAAACAAATCCCCCATCGGTTTATGGTCAATCAAAATTAGCCGGAGAGAAAGCTATACTTGAATATTCAGATTCTGCCATTATTATTAGAACATCTTGGTTGTACTCAGAATTTGGAAACAACTTTCTAAAAACCATGTTAAAATACGGTTCTGAGCGCGATGAATTACGTGTTATTTTCGATCAAATTGGAACCCCAACCTATGCAGGCGATTTAGCAGTGAGTATCTTAAAAATTATTAACTCCAATAAAAAATTAAATCAAAGCGAAATATACCACTTTTCTAATGAAGGTGTTATTAGCTGGTATGATTTTGCAAAAGAGATTATGGATATTGCTAAAGTAAATTGCATTATTACACCAATAGAAAGCTACGAATATCCGCTTCCTGCACCTCGCCCACATTATAGTGTTTTAAATAAAGCTAAAATTAAATCGACTTTTGGTTTAAGCATTCCTTATTGGAGAGATAGCTTAAAATTGTGTTTGGAACGAATCAAAGAATAAAAGTTCAAGCTTTATTCACCATTTAAAGCTTCCAAAAACCCATTGCTCATTTGGGTTGTAATACCCTTATCTTCGTCGAAGTAAATAAAGTAGGCCTGTATTTCAGGATGTTGTTCGATAAATTCCAAGGCTTTCTCTTTTCCCATTACCATAAAAGCTGTTGCAAAAGCATCAGCATCGGTACAATTCTCTGCTAAAACAGATACGCTTAATAAAGAATGCTGTACCGGATAACCGGTTTTTGGGTTTAAGCTATGTGCATATCGGATACCGTCTATTTCATAGTATTTACGGTAATTCCCGGAAGTTGCTAAAGCTTTATCTTTCAGCATAAAAGTTTGCTGTAATTCTCGCTCTTCAACAGAAGATTTGCTAGGCTTTTCAATTCCTACAAGCCATTCCTCACCACCGGGTTTTTCTCCACTTGCCAATAATTCTCCTCCAACATCTATTAAAAAGTTTTTAATTCCAATTGAAGAAAAATAATCTCCTAAAACATCAACAGAATTTCCCTGTGCAATAGCATTAAAATTTAGTTGGATACGTGGGTCTTTTTTTACCAGCTTACCATTCTGAACGGAAACAGCACGATAATCAACCAACTGTTTTAGGCTATCAATTAAAAGTGGATTAATCTTCTCTGGTTGGGCAAAAGTACCAAATCCCCAAGCATTTGCAATCGGAGCAATAGTAATATCCATTGCACCATCGGTAAGTTCAGCAACTCTAATTGCTGCTTCAAAATTATTGAGAAACCACTTATCTAAAATTACATCTTCGTTTCTATTTACTTTGCTAACAATACTTTGCGACTGGTAAACAGAAACCGATTGATCGAAAGCATCTAAAATAGAATCTATTTGTATCTTCAGATTTCTATTTGCATCATCAAAATAAATTATTGAATAATACGTTCCTTGAGCCTCTCCCAAAATTTGAATTCTTTCTTTTGGAGAAGAGCAAGCGAAAAAGAAAAGGCCAATGCTAAAAATAACAAAGGCCTTGATATTTTTTTTCATCATTTATTTAAAATTTAAATCCTAAACGAAAACTTGGTGTTGCGTATGGAACAAGAGATTCACCATAAGAATCTGGATTACGCGATAAAAAGCCAAGACCCATATTTAAACTAACAAAAAAACTATCCGTTGGAGAATAAATAACCCCATTATTGATTAGAAAAGCCGTATTGATATAGTCCGAATCAGGAATTGCTGAAGAAACATAATTCCCACTATAATCATAATACCAAGTGTAGTCATTCTCCGTACTTGAAATAATACGAAACTCTGGGCCTAAATAATAGCGAACGACTCCTTGTCCTGTAGGGTAAAACTTAACACCCATTCCTACCCACCAATGAACCTCATCAAACCAAAGATCCTCGAATGGAGAAATAGTTATTGAAAACGGAATATGAAAAGACATTTTACCATCGGCTAAAACACGTTCGTACTCTACAGAAATTCGGCGAACCAAAACATCTGAAAGCATAATAGAAAAGCGGTTTCCTTTTTCTAAACTGCTACTTGTATTATCACCTTCTGCAACATAACGTTGTGCAAAAGTGCTTACAGAAACACCCATTATCAGTACAAGAAATATTAAAGTAAGTTTCTTCATATTTATTATTTTTAAGTGTGAATATTTAGAGCTAAATTACAATACTGCAAATACTAATCCTAAATAAAAAGCTACTTTAACAAAAAAGTAGCTTTTTTTTAACAATGATAATTTTTAGGGGTTTATTTATCCTCCAAAATCATCAAAGGCAATCATTTCATTAGGAACTCCATAATCATCAAGCATTTTTAAAACCGCTTGATTCATCATTGGAGGGCCACAGAGATAATACTCTATTTCTTCAGGTTCGGGATGTTTTTTCAAATATTCATCCATTATCACTTGATGGATAAAGCCAACATAACCATCCCAATTATCTTCAGCTTGAGGTTCTGACAGTGCAATATTGAATTTAAAATTAGGATTGTCTCTTTCTATAGCACGAAATTCATCAACGTAAAACAGCTCACGTAAAGAGCGGCCGCCATACCAAAAAGTGGCTTTACGATCGGTTTTTTGAGTAAGAAATTGGTCGTAAATATGGGAGCGCATTGGAGCCATTCCTGCACCACCACCAATAAACATCATTTCGCGTTTGGTTGGTTTGATAAAGAACTCACCATAAGGACCAGAAACCATTACCTTATCTCCTGGCTTACGAGAGAATATATATGAAGAACAAATACCTGGATTCACTTTCATAAATCCACCTGCTTTACTATCGAATGGAGGTGTTGCAATACGAATATTCAGCATTACAATATTTCCTTCGGCAGGATGATTAGCCATAGAATATGCGCGATAAATTGGTTCTGGATTCTTCATTTGTAAATCCCACATTTTAAACTTATCCCAATCGCCACGATATTCTTCATCAATATCCATATCCTTAAAATCGACTGTGATTGCAGGCACATCAATCTGGATATAACCACCTGAACGGAAGTCCATAACTTCACCTTCTGGCAATTGAACAACAAACTCCTTGATAAAGGTAGCTACATTATTATTAGAGACTACAGTACACTCCCATTTCTTAATACCAAAAACTTCAGCAGGAATTTGTATTTCCATATCCTCCCTAACCTTTACCTGACAACCCAAACGCCAATTGGCCATTTGTTCTTTTCTAGTAAAAAACCCCTTTTCGGTAGGAAGGATTGTTCCTCCTCCACTAATAACTTGACAGGTACACATACCACAAGTTCCTCCACCTCCACAAGCAGAAGGTAAAAATATTTTTTGAGCCGCAAGTGTGGCTAAGACTGTTGATCCCGGTGATGTAATTATCTCTTTTTCTCCGTTAAGAGTAATTTTAACATCGCCTTGTGGTGTTAGCTTTTTCTTTGCATAAAGCAGCACCATTACAAGAATTAAAATTACCGTTAAGAAAACAACAATACTTGAGATAACGATTGTTCCTATTCCTATATTTAATAACATCATTTTATTTTTTAATATTCAACTTATAACTTAATGCCAAGGAAACTCATAAAGGCAATTCCCATTAAACCGGTAATGATAAATGTAATTCCAATTCCTTTTAGTGGACCCGGTACATTTGAATAATGAATTTTCTCACGTATCGCGGCAATGCCAACAATTGCTAAAAACCAGCCTATTCCGGAACCAAGAGCAAAAGAAGTAGCTTCGCCTAAAGACTGATACTCACGCTCTTGCATAAATAGCGATCCTCCTAAAATAGCACAGTTTACGGCTATTAACGGAAGAAAAATACCTAGGGAAGAATATAGTGTTGGAGAATATTTTTCAACAATCATTTCCACTAATTGTACCATAGAAGCAATAACCGCTATAAACATAATAAAACTTAAAAAGCTTAAATCTACATCGGCAAAATCCTCGCTCAACCACACTAAAGCTCCGGGTTTTAATAAGTACTCGTTCATCAAATAATCAACCGGAACGGTAATTCCTAAAACAAAAATCACAGCAGCACCCAATCCAACGGAAGTATTTACCGTTTTAGATACTGCAATGTAAGAACACATGCCTAAGAAATAGGCAAAGACCATATTGTCGATAAATATGGATTTTATAAATATGTTAAAAATTTCTTGCATCGTTTCTAATTTTTAGATTGAACACTAGTCTTTTATGAGTTCTGGATTACGACTTCGTTGTACCCAAATTATTACACCAACAACAATAAGAGCCATCGGTGGAAGAATCATCAAACCATTATTTACATAACCAATATCATATAGTCCAATAGCTTTAAATACTTCCCAACCTAAAATTGTTCCCGATCCAAAAAGCTCACGGAAAAAGGCAACAATAACTAGAATCATACCATAACCTATTGAGTTTCCAATTCCATCGAGGAAAGAAGGCCAAGGTTTATTTGCCATTGAGAAAGCCTCAAAACGACCCATAATAATACAGTTGGTAATGATGAGTCCAACAAATACAGAAAGCTGTTTACTGACTTCATAAGCAAAGGCTTTCAATACTTGATCGACAAGAATTACCAATGCGGCAATAACGACCAATTGAACAATAATTCTTATTCGTTGAGGAATTGTATTACGAAGTAAAGAAATAATAACATTTCCCATAGCCAATACAAACATTACAGAAATAGACATCACTATTGCGGGTTCCAGTTTTGCTGTAACAGCAAGGGCGGAACAAATACCCAGAACCTGAACCGTAATTGGATTATCTTTTCCGATTGGATCAGTTAATAGTTTAATGTTCTTTGCAGAAAACATCGATTCTTTTTGTGCTTGTTCACTCATTATTTCTTGCTTTTAATATATGGAACATAATTTTCGAGACAATTTTTAAGCATAGCATCTACACTATTGGATGTGATAGTACCTCCGGAGATAGCATCCACACCATGAATTTGCATGGCAGAAGCTAATTTTGCAACACCACCTTTTACCACTTTAATAGAGGTAAAATTACCTTGTTTATCAAATATTGTTTTGTTGACAAAAGGATTTGTAAAAGCCGGGAAGACTATTTCCGCACCTAAACCGGGAGTTTCTCCTTTATGATCAAAAACAACACCTTTTACCGTGTTAAAATCCGATTGTAAAGCTAAGTTCCCCCATATTGGACCCCACAAACCTTTTCCCAATAAAGGAATAATGTAATAGGTATTGTTCTCAATATGACAAACAAAGAGAGGAGAATTAAATTCTTCCCCATTGCTTTTATTAAAAAGCTCTGTTTTCATATTTACATCAAAGGCTCTCTTATCACCTTTTTCAAAATTTCCATTTTTATATAAATCTGTTATCTCACCGGAAGAACTAATAATCCACTCTTCTGTAATATATTTATTATAGAGTGTTTCTGCTGTTTCCGGAGTAGATTCAATATCGGTAGATGCTAAGATTGCCGACATTTTTTCGTTTTTTACATTTTGTAATTGCTTGTCTTTTAACAATGTAGCAGCTGTTGATAATACAGCAGCTACAATGATAACCATTACAGAGGCATAAATAAAAATGTATGTGTTACTATTTGTATTCATTTTTCTACAATTTTAAGGTTAAGCAGCAACTTTTTTTGCACGTTTATTTCTACGTTTTATATTTCCTTGTACTACATAATGATCTATTAATGGAGCAAACACATTTAAAAGTAATATAGACAACATCATTCCTTCGGGATAAGCAGGATTTAATACCCGAATAAGAACTGCCATAACACCTATAAGAAAACCATAAATATATTTACCCTTATTAGTTTGTGCAGCAGTAACTGGGTCGGTAGCCATAAACACAGCTCCAAAAGCAAATCCACCTAAAATTAAATGGTAATATGCAGGAACATCATTCATATACACATTAGCACCAACTTGGTTGAATAAAAATCCCATAGCAAAACCACCAATGAAAACACTAAACATAACGCGCCAACTGGCTATTCCTGTCCATAATAAAATAATGGCACCTATTAAAATTGCAAGGGTTGACGTTTCACCCACCGAACCGGGTAAAAAACCAAAAAAAGCATCCGATACAGAAGGTAAGTCAACACTATCTGTTGCAGTCATTAGATGTCCTAAAGGAGTTGCACCGGAAAAAGCATCAGCTTTTTCGGATATCCACACTTTATCGCCCGACATTTGAGAAGGGTAAGCAAAGAACAGAAAAGCACGTGCTAATAATGCAGGATTCATAAAATTCATTCCCGTTCCTCCAAATACTTCTTTACCAATAATTACAGCAAAGATTGTAGCTAAAGCAACCATCCATAAAGGAGTGGTTACAGGAACAATAAGTGGAATTAAGAAACCTGAAACAAGATAACCCTCATTCACTTCGTGCCCACGCATTTGAGCAAACACAAATTCAGTTCCTAATCCTACAACATAGGATACAATAACCAATGGGAGTACCCACCAAATACCATACATAAAGTTCGTTAGTATATCTGCATCAACCCCCATTGATAAATTATGTTGATATCCAACATTCCATGTTCCAAAAAGAAAAGCCGGTACTAATGCTATAACAACCATAAACATGGTTCTTTTAAGATCTATTGCATCACGTATATGACTTCCTTTTTTTGTTACCGTATTTGGAACAAATAAGAAAGTTTCAAATGCTTCAAAAGTTGAAAGCATATAATGGAATCTTCCTCCTTTCTCAACATTTGGCTTAATTTTATCTAAATATTTTCTTAAAGCTTTCATTTAGCGTTTAGTTTTTCTATTAACTCATTTCTTTTCTTAAAAACTCAAGACCTTCTGCCACTATCGACTGAATTTCAATTTTCGATGTGCTGATAAATTCTATCAAAGCAAAGTCTTCGGCAGCTACCTCATAAATCCCTAAATTCTCCATCAAATCAATATTCTGACTCATAATAGCTTTTATCAACTGCATAGGATAAATATCAAAAGGAAATACTTTCTCAAACTGACCTGTCATTACAAAAGCTCTAACACCACCGTTAAGATTAGTATCTAAACAATATTCTTTTTTAGGCATCAGCCAAGAAAATAAAGAACGGAAGTAACTAAACTTATTTAGATTAGGCATTATCCAACCTATAAACTGATAATGATTTCCTTCCGGAATAACACTTAACTGATTATCGTAAAAACTAAGATATCCACCGGATTCAATCTGCGTACCGGTAAGAGGGTTTCCACTGATAAAGCGTAAATTCCCTTCGGTAATATTATTGGTAATCATATCTTTAATAGAAACCCCAACTTTAGCTTTATAATAATGAGGCTTTAAAATTTCCGATCCGGCAACTGCAAAAAGCTTTTCAGGAATATATTTACCTTTTAAAAATAAGTTTCCAATAGTTACAACATCCTGAACATTAACCATCCACACTACTTCGCCCTTATTAATAGGATCGATAGCTGCTATTTGAGCACCAATCATACTTGCCGGGTATTTACCTTCAATCAGATTAATGTTAACATTTTTTGCATTTAATAATACCTCCGTTTTAGTGTCTTTAGCATTTAAGTTCAGATGTACTTTCCCCTTGCTTAATTTTACCAAAACGTCCAAACCTGTTTGAAATGCCTCTCCTTTTCCTTGCAAAACAAAGTCGTAGTCTATTGCCAATGGTCCATTATCGAAGCCCGAAATAAAAATGGCTTTTGGACTTACTGTTGGATCGGCAATTGTTGAATAAGGACGTTGACGAATGCTAGACCATAAACCACTTTGTAATAATTTTTCCACTATGGCTTCGCGATCTAAACTTACCGGATTAGCAGCTCCAAAATCTACATATTCATTCTTCTCGTCTGCCTCAATTCGTATTTCTAACAATACACGTTTGGCTCCACGCTTAATTCCTGTAATTATACCGCTCACAGGCGATGTAAACTGAATATTTTCACGATATTTATCATAAAATACCGGACTTCCAGCTTTAACTTTATCGCCTTCTTTCACGTTCAATTTTGGAAATACGCCAATAAAATCGGTAGGTTTTAATGCATACTTCAAAGAGCCAAGTTCGCTAAGCTTTCTTTCAGCTTCTCCCTGAAGTTTTATAATCAAACCTTTTTTAATTTTAATTACTTCTGACATAAATTTATTTGACTGAAATTAGTATTGATTAATTTTAAAATTCTTGAATTTTAGTACTAAAAATATTTAATCCTTTTATGGTTTCTAATAATAAAGAATGAATGCTATTCCCCCTATAAAAACGAGGCTAAATTATAAATTTGTTTTTTAAATAACAATAAAAAAACACATTAGCAAATATTAACATGCATAATAAATTTATACATTATAAATATCATATTATCAAATAATTACAATTCTCAAAAATAATCAATCCTTATATAGATTAGTTATATATTATCTTGTCAGTTTAGCATTTAACTGATTTTCCTCAACTTTTTTATATACTCATATTGATAATAAATGAAACCTCACATACGGATTTTGTTTTTTATAACCTCCATTTTCTTAATAAAACAGTTTATAACATTTTCCCGATTAGCTCTAAAAAAGTGTTTTTCCTTTTTATTTTTGATGAATAAAATATTAAAAATATTTTTTCAACTTTCGGATAATAAATAAAAAACCATGAAAAATAACTTAAGGCTAAATATTTCTTTTATCTTACTTATATTTTTTATATCAAATATCCTGTCTCAAAATGTTTTTACTGATAAAATATTTACCGAAAACATTAAAACAGTACAACTTTATCCCGAAAATAATCCGCTTGGTGAAGCCATAATATTTTTAAATGAACAACAACCACTAATTTTGGAATTTGATGAGATAGATAGTGATTATCGAGAATTTGCTTATACACTAATTCATTGTAACACAGAATGGCAAGAATCCGACCTTTCGCCCAACGAATACCTTGATGGTTATACCGAAGCTTACATTCAAGATTATCAATTTTCGCAAAATACCAAAGTTCCATTTGTACATTACAATTTGACAATTCCAAATTATGATATTCAAATTCAATATTCCGGAAATTATATATTAAAAGTTTATCCCGAAGGAGAAGCTGAAAATCCTATTATAACAAAAAAATTATATGTTGTAAATCCACTCTGTACTGTTGGTGGAAATATTGTGGCTTCAAGTAATCCGAAAACAAGAAACACTAGTCAGGAAATTAGTTTTAAAGTAAATATCAGTGCTTTAAACAGTCGCTTTCCTTCACGCGAAATCACCACTCAAATTCAACAAAACGGTCGTTACGATAATCAAATCAATAACTTAGAACCCCTTTCTATTCGCGATGGAATTATGGACTTTAATCTTCAAAAGGGAAATATCTTTCCCGGACTAAACACTTTCCGTTTTTTCGATTTTAGCAGTCTGTCTTATAATTCTGAATATGTTTATTCCACTGATAAAACCGGAAATATTGATGAAGTTGAACTCCTTATTTCAAAAAAAAGAGTTAATACTCCATATAAAAATGAGCCTACTCAATTTGGCAAATTTTTTATCGAATCTAAAGATTATAGCAATGCTGATTCAGAAGCAGAATACGCTTTAGTTACTTTTCTGCTTTCGAGTGAAAATCCTTATACCGATAGAGATGTATATATATTAGGTGGTTTCGATTTATGGAGATTAAGTAACAAACTCAGCTATGATTACAACTCAAAAGTTTATCACACAAAAATACTTTTAAAACAAGGATATTACAGCTATCAGTATGCTTTAAAAAAGAAAGGAGAAAATAAAGCAAACGTAGAAGAAATTGAAGGGAGTTTCTATCAAACACCAAACAGTTATTTTGTGCGGGTGTATTATCGCGCTCCAGGTACTACCTACGATCAATTAGTAGGCTGGCAAGAAATTAAAAATTATAATGATTAAAAATAAAGAATACAATATTATTTTTTCATCGAAATAGATACTATTACACATTTGAAAAACGCAATACAAATTGGATATAAAAACCTGATCTATAAATATTTAAACGAAACGCATGACTTTTAAAATTAAAACTATTATTCTGATCCTTGGCCTAGCAATTGTGCTTGGCTCCTGTGTTAAGAAACTACCGCTAAAAGAGGATTCCAATGCCGAAACCAATACAAACGCGAGTGATTTAACGGAATTAGTAGCCGGAGATGATTTTGATTGGGAAACTTCTGCCATTGTTTCTATTTCTATTCAAACTTTAGACAATACCGGTCAACCCATTCCCTCTATAAAAGTTAGCCTGTTTAGCGATTATGAAGCTCTCGGTGGTAAAGAAATAATTAGTGGTTTTGTTAATGCTAATGGTCTTTTCGAAATCAATTATCGATTTGCAACTGCAATGGATTCTCTAGTTGTAGGCACGGATTATCTTGGGTTTCCTAACGAAATAAAAGTCCCCATTACCGAAGGCCGATTAGACTATATTTTTGGTGGTATTCCTATCCATACTGATAACGACGATGAAGGAGTTGCTCCATCAAATAAATCTACTTCTGCTACACAATTTACACTGAATTATCTAGGGACTTGGAAACGCGATGGAACTCCCCGATATCTTGAAGCAACTGGAGATGTAATAACAGCTGAATTTCTTGCAGATATCAACAATGCCTTGCCTGAAAATCAACCAGTTCCTGATTATCACCCTGAATATTTATGGGAAATTTACGAGCAAAATATTAACCTCATCGAAAGTGCCGACGTATGGATTACATTTGTCTCCGAAGGTGCTGGATATCTGAATACTTTAGCTTTCTACACTTTTGATAAAAACAATCCACCTCAAAGCGTTGATGATATTACTGATGTAACAGTTATTTTTCCCAATGTATCTTTTAAAAATAGTGGCGGAGGATTATATTCAGGCGATAAAGTTTATATTGGTAATTTCCCTGCTGGAACTTCTTTAGGTTGGCTTTTAATGACTAATGCTTACGATAGCCGAGCCAGAAAAGTAACTGACGGCATAGATCATTTATTTTCACACGAAGCCCTTAACCCAGAAACAAATCCTGAATACCAACAACATGTTATTCTATTACAAGATACTGATCGCGAGAAATTCATCATCTCCTTTGAGGATTTACAACGCCCTGATGGTGATAATGATTTTAACGATGCTGTATTCTACGCTACTGTTGATCCTATATCTGCTGTTGAGCCGGGTTTCTTCCCTATTATTGGCGAAGTAGATAATGATACTGATGGCGATGGCGTTCCAGACAGTTTTGATGACTTTCCTGAAGATGCCGAATCAGCTTTTAACAGTTATTATCCAAGTGAAGGCAATTATGCAACACTTGCATTTGAAGATTTATGGCCTTCCAAAGGAGATTATGATTTTAACGATTTAATCGTTGATTACAACTTTAATACCATTACCGACATTAATAACGAAGTTACTAAACTGCAAGGTGAGTTTGTGGTTCGCGCTATTGGAGCAGGATTTCATAACGGTTTCGGCTTTACACTAGAAAACGTTTTAAGCGATCAAGTTAGTAGTGTTACAGGAAATGCACTGGAAGAAGAATATATTATTTCCAACACTAACGGTACAGAAGCAGATCAAACTAATGCAACAATTATTGTTTTTGATGATGCTTGGAATCATGGATACGGAAATACAGATCCTTCCAAAGCTTATGCAGCACCCACAGAAATAATTCAAGTAGAAATACAATTTTCAAATCCTATTCCTCTTTCTCAATTTGGAATAGCACCCTTCAATCCTTTTATTATTGTTAACCAAGAACGAGGCAGAGAAATTCATATGGCAGATTATATGCCAACGGATTTGGCTGACCTAAGCTATTTTGGACAGTATAATGATGATTCGGATGCAGGAACAGGAAAATATTATAAAACGATTGATAACCTTCCTTGGGTGATTAATATTCCTACACAATTTGATTATCCAATAGAAAAATCGTCTGTTGATCAGGCACATTTAAAATTTATTAATTGGGTAGAAAGTAGTGGAAGTTTATTTAATAATTGGTATTTAGAACAAGCCGATTATAGAAATCCGAATTATATTTATTAATGCATTTGGTTTTCACACAGACCGCCTTAAAAAAAGGCGGTTTTTTTTGTTTAAGAATTCACAGAATGCAAAATAAAGCCGTAATTTTGCTCAAGCTAATTATATAAAAAACACAAAATGATTGCTAATCAACTATTTAATCCAAAAAGCATAATTGTAATTGGAGGATCTAACGATATTCGTAAACCCGGAGGAAAGGTTTTAAAAAATTTAATTGACGGTAAATTCTCAGGGAAACTATTTGTTTCAAACCCTAAAGAAGAGCTAATACAAGGCATTAAAAGTTTTAAAGATTTAAACGAGCTTCCTCAGGTTGATTTAGCCATTATTGCTATTGCAGCTAAATATACTTTAGCAGCCATACAACTACTCACCGAAAAAAAAGGAACTAAAGCGTTTATTATTTTGTCTGCCGGATACAGTGAAGAAAACAAAGCCGGTGCCGAATTAGAAAAACAGATAGTAGATCAAATAAATAAATACGATGGAGCATTGATTGGTCCAAATTGCACAGGCATTTTAACGCCTAACCATCATAGTATTTTTACCGAGCCTATTCCCAAACTCAACCCTAAAGGATGTGATTTTATTTCGGGCTCCGGCGCAACAGCAGCTTTTATTATGGAAGCCGGCATTGCTAAAGGTCTAAGCTTTTCAAATATTTTTGCTGTAGGAAATTCAGCACAATTAGGTGTAGAAGATTTACTCGAACACCTTGATAATACTTTTGATACCGAAAAATCGAGTAAGATTAAACTACTTTATATAGAAACCATTAATAAGCCTCAAAAATTACTAAAACACGCACAATCACTTATTCAAAAAGGCTGTAAAATTGCTGCTATTAAAGCAGGATCATCAGAAGCAGGTAGCCGCGCAGCATCATCACATACGGGTGCTTTGGCAAGTCCCGATGAAGCCGTTAATACTCTGTTTCAAAAGGCAGGAATCGTTCGTTGTTTTGGTCGCGAAGATTTAATTGCAGTTGCCTCAGTATTTATGTATCCACCTCTAAAAGGGAAAAACTTAGCTATTATTACACATGCCGGAGGCCCCGCAGTTATGCTTACCGATGCTCTTTCAAAAGGAGGATTAGAGGTTCCATCGCTAAGTGGAGAAAAAGCGGAAGAATTAAAAGCAAAACTATTTCCGGGCTCATCCGTGGCAAATCCAATTGATTTTCTAGCAACGGGAACAGCAGAACAATTAGGAATTATTATAGATGCTGTAAATAACGATTTTGATCAAATTGATGGAATGGTAGTGATTTTTGGAACTCCTGGACTAGCTCCCATCTTTGATGTTTATGAACTACTAGATAAAAAGATAAAATCTTCTAAAAAACCTATTTATCCTGTTCTTCCTTCTACATTCACAGCATCAAAAGAAGTTACTTTCTTTTTAGAAAAAGGGCAGCTTAACTTTCCTGATGAAGTGAACCTAGGAAACGCTCTTGCTCGTGTTTATAATACACCTGCACCTGAAGAACAAGAACAAGATTTTCCTGATATTGATTTCGGATATATCCAAGCTATTATCGATAGTAATGAAAATGGGTATTTATCGCCTTCTGCAGTTCGATCATTATTAGATGGTGCAGGCATTAGAAGAGCAGGTGAATCAACTTGCGGTAGTGCTGATATTGCTGTTTCTCAAGCAGAACGACTGGGATTTCCCGTTGTTATGAAAGTAGTTGGACCGATTCATAAATCGGATGTAGGAGGAGTTGTTTTAAATGTAAAAGATGCCAAAACCGTTAAAAAAGAATTCAATAGAATGATGAAAATTCCTGATACAAAAGCGGTATTGATACAACCTATGCTTTCAGGAACCGAACTATTTGTCGGAGCAAAATACGAGGATAAATTTGGTCATATGATTTTATGCGGATTGGGTGGTATTTTTATCGAAGTACTAAAAGACATCAGTTACGGCTTAGCTCCTATCTCTTATTCTGAGGCTCAAAAAATGATTAAAAGCCTAAATAGTTATCCAATTATTCAAGGCATTAGAGGAAAAGCAGGAATTAATGAGGATAGATTTGCAGATGTGATTTGGCGTTTGTCCGCACTATTGCAGGCGGCTCCGGAAATTAAAGAATTAGATTTGAATCCTCTTCTAGGAACAAAAGATAAGGTTATTGCTGTTGATGCACGTATCCGAATAGAGAAAAAAGCTTAATAAAAAACACGGTCTCCTGACCGAAATTAACTAGTCAATCGTATAGGCAAAAACGGTGCAGAAAAGTTATTGAAAGTATCGATTCAACTATTTGACAAAGAGGCTCAAGAAAAAGAAGTCTTAATTGACAGTACCGTACAATAAAAGAATATCACTTATCCAACCGATGCAAACAACACAAACATATTAGTGTGAAAGGAAATCATATTACATCAAACTTATACTAGAACTTTAAAGCAGCTGATGATAGATCAACGTTTTCATAATCATCCAAAAAGAAAAATGTTTGAACGGGCACTAATTGGAAAATTCAAAAAAATGTTAAAAAACAGAAAAAAAATGATTTTTAAGAAATATTAGTTGCGTATATCAACTAATATATATTACATTTGCCTCCGAATAAATATTGAGACTATGGAACAAGATAATTTACCATTAGGAATGGTTGTTGGGCAAATGATGCATGAGATGCTCAGAGTACTGAAAAAACGAGATATTGAGCAAGCTGAAGTTATCCTGTCTATTGAGCAACATGCTGTTTTACATATACTAAATGAGAGAGAATCAGATGTTATCCTGAAAGAAATGGCTGATGCAATGGGTAAGGATAAGTCAGCTATACTGCGAATAATTGATGTACTTGAAAAAAAAGGACTTGTAAGAAGAGCTGTTGACCCAAAAGACCGTAGAAAAAAATATTTGATGGTTACAAAAAAAGGTGAGCAAGTTATTGAAAAGTTTCTTGAAATTGAAGCAGAATTAAGAACAGAACTTAAAGAAGGACTTACCAAAGAAGATATGAAAACTTTTTATAAAGTAGTTAGTCATATAAAAACAAAAGCAGAACAAATATAGTTTTTTTTAAAATAATAGTTGACAACATCAATGTTTGTTAATTGCAACTTATTATGTATTAATTAATTGTTTAAATAAAAATGAAGATGAGAATATTTTTTATTAGTGTGCTTTTTTTAAGTGTCTTATCGCTACAAGCACAAGAACCAATGAAACTGTCGTTAGACAGTGCCGTAAATTATGCAATAATGCATAATAAAATCTTGATTAATTCGAGGTATGCTGTTGATAAGTCAAGCCAGAAAATAAAGGAGACTATTTCGCAAGGATTGCCTCAAGTAAGTGCATCTGTAGATTATACCAATTTTTTAGGGGCAGAAGCATCTTTGCAAATGGGACCTCCTACAGCACCTCCGATTTCTATTGAATTTAATCCTACAAGCAACTTTAAAGCAACTGCCAGTCAGTTAATTTTTAACGGGAATTATATTGTTGGTGTTCAATTGGCAAAACTGGCTAAAACGATAACTGAAAAAAGTTATCAGAAAGATGAACTTGATGTCAAAGAGCAAACCTACCAGGCTTATTATATGATATTAGCCATGCAAAGAATTTTAGACAAACTGAGAGGTAATTATAAAAATGCTCAAACAATCTACGCGAACACAAAGAATTTAGCAAAAGTTGGTGTGATAGAGGAAACCGATGCTAAAAAGCTTTCTGTTATGGTAACATCAGTCGGAAACGCCGTAAAATCAACCGAACGACAAGTAGAGCTCGGCTATAATTTACTACGATTTCAATTAGGTTTACCATCTGATCAAGATATCAAATTGACCACCTCATTCGATGATATTGCAAATAAATATGATATTCTTAGTAAGCCAATAAATACATTCAATATACAAAATAATATTAATTACCAATTGGTATCTATGCAAGGCGATATTGCAAAAAAATCAATCGATATGGCAAAAGCAAGCTATTTACCTACTTTGGTGGCTTTTTATTCTTATACTGAAAAAATTAAGAAACCTAATTTTGATATGTCGCCTAAACATGTGTTAGGACTTCAACTGGATATTCCGATTTTTGCCGGTGGATTACGAAAATCTCAATTAAATCAGGCTAAAATTGATCTTGATATCAATGAAAATACAAAAGATCTATTAGCAGATCAACTGACGTTACAGGGAAAACAATTGAGTTTTGACTTTAATAATCTTTTAGAACAATATGTATCTCAAAAAGAGAATGTGGATATCTCTAAAGAAGTACTCGACCAAATGAATTTAAAGTTCCAACAAGGTATTGTTTCAAGCCTTGATGTTACCAGTGCTAATAATGATTACCTAAAAGCAGTAACAGATTTAACAGGAACAATACTAAAGCTATTAAATGCTGAATTAGATTTAAGAAAATTAAATAATAAACTTTAAAAAATAGAATAATGAGAACGATAAAATTAATTAATTTATTA
>Ga0164318_10000359_pt1 | contig 33287 bp, 29 predicted proteins | sample GuaBasSedimGuay9_FD_113734 | JGI IMG/M metagenome (GOLD analysis project Ga0164318, IMG submission 113734) | Subseafloor sediment microbial communities from Guaymas Basin, Gulf of California, Mexico - Guay9, Core 4571-4, 0-3 cm | ecosystem: Environmental > Aquatic > Marine > Hydrothermal vents...
GAATGCAAAAATCCGCTGTTAACTTCAAGAATAGTGCCAAAAACATCCTCCTCTATCATTTTACCGACTTTTTGCAAAGCCGGGAAAAACGGTGATTCGCTTGAACAGCGTACAAAAACATTAGGATGTTTGTTTATACACTCTGTTATTACATCATTAGCCGCTTTATCTATACCGAATGGTTTTTCTCCTAATAAATGTTTTCCAGCTTCAATCGCGGCACAGTAAAATTCCTGATGTAAATTATGAGGGACAGCGATATAAACCGCGTCAACATTATCATTGGATAATAATTCTTTATAGTCTGAGGTTACCTGTTCAATAGAATCAAAATTCTTTGTGTACCATTTAAGAATATCAGGGTTTGAATCACATACAGCTACTATTTCAGGTTTAATATCCATTTCGGGCAAGTGGCACCAACGCGCAACCGAGCTTGCAAATTCGCGTCCCATAAGTCCGCAGCCAATTATTCCGAATTTACAGATTTTTTCAGTAGTTTGTTCCATATTTACTATTATTTATTTTATTTTCGCGATTTTTGCCGCGCCTATTGCGCCGGTATATTCCCCATCGCCTAAGTTTATTTTCAAGCCGGTTATTTTAGAAATAGTTTTTATCCAAATATTACTATTTGTAGGTCCGCCAACCATAGAGATATTTTTGGTTGTTATACCTCCGGTATTTATTTTATCTATTTCATCTTTCAACTTTCTTGCCACGCTTTCCATTATAACTCTTGCTACATCAGCCGCGGAATTTGTTTTAAGAATTTCATTAGAAGGTTCATCTTCGATATTTATTATCAAACTATTATCGGATAATTTTGATTTACCGGCTTCCCGATTAAAGAAGTCAAATTTTTCTTTTTCGGGAATTTCATAATTCTCGGCTAATTTATTGATCCAATTATCTATCTTAATTCCTAATTTCGGTAAAGAAAATATTGCGCCCCAATGTCCTGTTTCATCTGATAAATAAGGATCAATAAGCACTTTTAATTTTAATGCTTCTTTTCTGTCAATTATGGGAAAAAATCCAACCCAGGATGTCCCGCAGGATAATAATAAATCTCCCTCCTCTTTTACTCCTACAGCCCGTGCCGCGGTTGGATGGTCAAAAGCGCCACTTATTACAATAACATCTTCAGATAATCCTGTTTGTTCCGCCGCAAATTTTGTTAAATTTCCAATAGGAGTTCCTGTGGGCAGTAATTTCGAGAGTTGTTCCTCTTTAATTTCAAGTTTATCGAGAAAAGGTTTATGCCAGCATTTATCTAATTGATTATAAAGATGACTAGTTGTTGCGGTAGAATAATCTAAAGCAAAATTACCCGTTAAACGAAAAGTTATAAAATCATTGTTCATTACAATTCGTTGCGCTTTTTCGTAAATTTCTTTAGCATTCTCTTTCCACCAACTCAAATGCGCAAGCGGAAAAATTTCTACAGCAGGCCATCCGGTTACAGGATAAACTTCATCAACTGAAAACAAAGATTTTACAGGCCGGGTATCAAGCCAGCTTATTATATTTGTCAAAGGCTTATTTGCTTCATCAAGAAGCATTGTATTTCCTGTTGCTCCGGAAAAGCAAATAGCTTTTATTTTGGTTTTATTTTTTACCAATGAAGTAAATTCTTTTAAAATATCAAATATAGATTCCATTAAAATTTCCGGATTAGTTTCTTTATATCCAGATTCGGGTTCAATGTAATTCATTTCTCTTTTCGTGGCAGAGAGAACAGATAATGAGTCGTCAACCAAAACAGCTTTTATATTGGTGGTTCCCAGATCAAATCCAATGTATAAGTTTTGGTTCATATTTTTACCACTTCAAAATTCATTAATTTGCCGAACTTTTCAATTTTTTCTATTTCGGTTGTGTAAACCATTGCCGAATGATGTGTTCCGCCATTTTCGCTATATTTCTCAAGAAAATCCGTAATTGGGATTTGAGGTTTAATCCAGCCGCGAATAGAATCTGATTTTTCATCATTTACATCCGGATTAAAAACTTTTACCGCCGCTATTATTAATTTGTATTTATCGCCTGCTAAAGGAGCCAAATTAACGAGTATCGCGTTTCCTTCCTTAAACGTTCCAACACCGATAACAGGATTACAACCATCAATAAAGGGAAGAGATTTTTCAATTAAATTCGGTTGCAATTGTGTTAAATTCAAATTCATTTCACCCATGTGACTTAAAAATATAATGTCTTCTTCCCAACCAGGACAAAAAATTTCAACAAATGAAGTCTCAGGAAATTCTGATAATAAAGCTGATGTAAGAGCTGCGGTTAATACATCTCCTTCACCGGCATAACCTATACCGCGCGTCATTGATTTGCTTGCTTCAAGGAAAGGCATAGTCGGAAAATCGGTTTTTTGGTTTATTTCATTAAAATTTATTGAGAAACCTGATAAGTTTTCTTTTTGAATCCATTTCCTTACAGCGAGCGCGGCTTTAATATTTTGTTTAAAAGTGTTTTCATCTATTTTACGGCAATTATAAGTTTTTTTATCAGCAATAATTTCATTTTCTATTTCATCATCAGAAAGTTCATTTATTAATTTACTAACAGATTCAGGCGTTGCTTGAACAACTTCAATACCGATATTTTCTTTCAATTTATTAAACGGAACCTGGAAATCACCCATTCCTTTGAATTGTTTTCCAATAATTCCAATACGAATATTTTTCATAAATGATGTCATCTTCGCAATCCTGACATCTGAAATCACTCTCTGAATAACATTTGATTTTTTCCAATGACCTGCTTCAATTTGGAATGGCTTATTGTTTCTCAAAAGGAGGTTGCACATATCCTGCACACCATGAATTCCATGGTTCATCATGATAAGTTCATCATTAATATTTGCGGGCGAAAAAGAAAAATTATACGTTGTATCCAAAATAACTATCGGTATTTTGGTGTTTGCAAGAACTTTTGATGATTCAAGTGAAGGTGAATAAGCAAGATGCAAAGTCACTATAGCATCAACTTTTTCTTTTTCAAACAATGCGATTGCTGTGTTAAATTCATTTTCAACGCAGCAAATCCCGGGATTTACAACTTCAATTTCACATTTTTCAAATTCTTTTGATATAATATCATTAAATTCGGAAAACTTTATTCTTGCTTCGGGAACAAGTTCATCATACAGTTTTAAATATAAAGGCAAAAGTCCAATTTTCATTTTTTTCATTTGATTTTTCTTAAATTAACTGTTGCGTCATTAATTATTTTTATCGCGTTATTATAAAATATATCCTCTAAATCATTCTTTGTTAAATTACATTCCTTAGCCGCTTTGAAAAAAGCCGCTAATTCTTCATAAAGAAAAAATGTTATCTTCTCCGCTTCAGCATCGGAAACTTCACGCATGTTCGGATCGTTTGATACATCTCCATATAAACCTTTTGGCACCAAATTTATGTACTTGCCATTTTCACAAATCCGATGTGTGCGCATTTTTAATATCGGAAGATCGGTTCCAAATAAAATGCGTTTCGGACCAACCGCTTGTATTAATTTCTCGAAAACAACGGAATTACAGTTCGCGGAAAAATCGAACATTAAATTTTTTGTGCCCGATAAAACTTCAAAAGCATTTCCTACATCTTCTTCGCAGTATGCTCTGCCGACATGAGCTACAATCAATTTAATATTAGGATAATTATTTTCAATTTCAATTAACTGCTTCAAATTAACAGGATCTTTTAATCGTAAATTTCTTGGGATGTGAAGCATCATTATCATTCCAAGTTTATCCAAAACTTCAAGATGATGTTTAGGAAAAAAATCGAAAATTGTAATATCAGCAACTGAAATCTCAGGTTTTGAAAGCGAGAGATAACTTTTTACTCCAATGAACTTCCAGGAAATAATTTTTTGTTCTAGTGTTTCCGCTGACCATTCCGGATGAGAAAAAATCAATCCTGGAATGTTTGTTTCTGATGATACTTTACTTACATAATTATTAAACCTTTCCAACTCATCAAAATCACACGGAACATAGCCAAAAACAAGAGGTGTTACTTCGGTCTCCGGTAAAAGAATTTTGTACGTTTCCAGTAATTGTTCTATAGGATTTTCATCAGCTACCAGCATAGGCCAGGAAACACTTCTATCATTTTGAAAATTTTTAGAATGGTCTGTTTTTCTCCAGATATGTGTATGAATATCAATGATTTTTTTCGGTAAAAAATCTTTAATAAAATTTTTATAAAAATTTTTATCTGCATTCGTAACATTCATTATTTTTTATTTGTGTCTGAAAGGTTCAATAATTATATTAAGTAATCGTCATGTTCTAAACAAACAAAATCGAACATTTTTATAATGGTACCATATTTTAAACTATATTTCAACCCCCTATGATAAAAGACCCTGTTTTTTAATAAAATTGAATGTTTTTTTAACATTTACCATTGCTTTTTATTAGTTCTTTTGTTAAAATTTTTTATTTATTTGTTTAAGTATAAAATTAGGATAAATTATTATGAAAATTATAATTCTCGGTGCGGGTGGACTTGGACGTAACCTTGCAACTACACTTTGTGATGACAAACATGATGTTGTAATAGTTGATTTAAAATCGAGGACTCTTAATAATATTAGAGAACATCTTGATGCTATGGTAATACAAGGTCACGGCGCTTCAATTAATGTGTTAAAACAAGCGGGTATTGAAAATGCTCAGTTATTAATTGCAGCCACTAGTGATGATGCTTCAAATATTCTTGCCTGCCAAATTGCAAATCATTTTAAGGTTGAAAATATAATTTGCCGCTTATATTCTTATGATTTTTTTTCACAGCTAGATAATTTCACTCCTGAAATGCTGGGAATAACTGATACTGTTTTTCCGGAAGATGAATGTATAAAAAAAATATTAGATACTTTAGAGGATCAGAATATACTTGAAAAAATTGTTTTCAGTGCTGAAAATGCTGTAATGACAGTTTTTAGAATAAGAAATGATTCTCCAATTAAAGGTCTTGCCTTAAAAAATTTCCCCGATCCTGATCTTTTAAAAATTGTCAGATTTGCCGCTATTGTACGTGATAAAAAACTTATGATTCCACAAGGTGATACAATTATTCAGCAAAATGATGAAGTATATCTCGCCGGAACAAAAAAAGGTATCAAAAGTATGATTGGCTGGCTTACGCCGGAAAATAAACCAATTAAAAAAATAATCGTTGCAGGCGCAAGCCGTATGGGAATTAAACTTGCCGGTAAACTTGACAAAACAGGTTTTGATGTTCGGGTAATAGAAAATGATTTTAATAAATGTGAAGAAATTATAGATAAAACAAAATCTGATATAAAAGTAATTAACGGTGATCCTACTAATTACTTTATACTGAAAGAAACCGGTATCAGTGAATGCGATGTTTATATTGGCGTCCTTGATGATGATGAAGATAATATTTTAAGTTGTATCCTTGCCAAAAAACATGGCGCAAAAAAAGTGATCACCACAACTAAAAAAGGTGAATATATTAAAGTTGTTCCGGATCTGGATGTGATTGATTGTGGTTTTAACTCAGGTCTTGTAGCCGTAAATACCGTTCTCAGATATCTCGGTACCGGCACAGGTAAACTGAGTATCGATGCCGTCTTATATAGAGTTGATGCTTATGTTTATGAGTTCAAAATTGAATCAGGCTCTGAATTGTGCAATAAACAAATTCATGAATGCGGAATCTTAGATTATGCTGTTATCGCTCTTATTTTTAGAAACGGGGGAGATGTTGTCATTCCTTCCGGAAGTCTTGAATTGAAAACCGGCGATATTATTGCTATTATTGCTACAAAGGATACCGCAAAAAAATTAGGGAAACTTTTTACTAAGAAAAAACTGTTCTCTTAATGAAGAAGGTTTAAGGTTTAAGGTTTAAGGTTTAAAGTTTAAGGTTTAAAGTTTAAGGTTGAATGGGTTCGCGACGCGCCCGGCGAATGCCGGGTAAAGCCTAAGGCTTAAGTGGGTATTGGGAAAGGGAAAATTACTAAATTATTTAATTATTAAATTACCAAATTAAATTGAATAAACGCGCTGTCATAAATGTTGTTTCTGCCCTTATTGTTGTTATTGGTTTGATGATTCTTATTTCAGGAATTGTCGGATGGTTTATGAATGACCAACATAATGTTGTTTATCAGATGTATATAAGTGCTGCTTTTTCCATTGGCTTTGGCTCTGTTTTGTTTTTACTGACAAAAGCAAAGAATAAAAAGTTCCGGTTAGGAATTCGTGAGGGCTTTGGCATTGTTTCTTTAGGTTGGATTGCTGCTTCTGCTTTCGGCTGTATACCATTTATAATAATTTCAGATATGTTTTGGTATGATGCTTTCTTTGAAACAATGTCCGGATTCACAACAACAGGAGCAAGTGTTCTGGATGATAAACTGCTTCTAATGAATGGAAAAACTCTTGTCTATGGTATAGCGGATTTACCAAAAGGGCTACTTTTCTGGAGAAGTTTAACCCATTGGTTAGGAGGAATGGGAATCGTTGTATTATCATTAGCTGTTTTACCTTTTCTGGGGATCGGAGGACAACAGTTATATAATGCTGAAGTCCCGGGACCAACATCAGACCAACTTACTCCGAGAATTGCTAATTCCGCAAAAATTCTCTGGGGAGTATATATGTTATTAACAGTTGTTGAAGTCTTCTTGCTATGGATTGGAAATATGACGATGTTTGATGCCTGGTGTACTGCATTTGGTACCCTCGCAACAGGTGGCTTTTCAACTCAGCAATCAAGTATCGGTTATTATAACAGCACATATTTTGACGTCATAATATGTCTCTTTATGTTTCTCGCAGGTTGTAACTTTATTCTTCACTACAAAGCTTTACGCGGTAAACCTCTTTTCCACTGGAAAGATGAAGAATTCCGCTTCTATTTTGGCTTGGTCGTTCTTTCTTCTCTTTTGATCGCCGTATTATTAATGTTAAATAAAATTACAATTTACACTTCTGCCGGATTAGAAGTTGAACCCGGATTATTCAATTATCTGCGCTATTCTACATTTCAAGTTATATCAATATTAACTACAACAGGTTTTGTTACCGCAAATTTTAACCTCTGGCCGGCTTTTGCTGCTATTTTATTGGTAACTCTTATGTTTATAGGTGGATGTGGCGGCTCTACAGGTGGCGGAATGAAAAACTCCAGAATTATTTTATTGCTTAAATATGGAAAAGTTCAACTTGAAAGATGTTTGTTCCCGCATCTCGTTTCTAATGTAAGGCTTAATAAAGAACGTATTCCTACGGTCACGCTTCATAAAGTAATGTCTTTTTTCTTCTTTTTTATAACCGTTTATCTGATTGTTGCTTTAGCTCTTTGTTTTTTAGATTCTAATATGGATTTTAAAACTTCCTTATCCGCCTCTATCGCAGCTTTGGGTAACATAGGACCGGGCCTGGGCAAAGTAGGGGCGATTTGCACTTATTCATGGATTACACCCTCTGCCAAAATATTACTCAGTTTTTCAATGCTTCTCGGAAGGCTGGAATTATATACTGTTTTAGTATTATTCCTCCCGTCATTTTGGAAAAAATGAAAAATTTTTAGAAAAAAGCTGTTTTACTTTGTTTTTAAATCGAATTGAATATCGAATGTCAATTAACGATAGAAAATAAAATTATCTGGTAAGAAGGTAGGCTAGAATATTTATATTCATCAAATAAGCGTCAAGCGTTGTTTTAAAATCTTCCACGTTCGCATAAATTTTACGCTCATTATGCCATATTCTCGGACCTTGCCAGCGATAATATCCTTTCGCATCAGCCGCGAGGCCGTATTTAATCGCGTTACCTGTAGAATCGAGGGAAGCGAGCATAAAATCGCCATAATCATTGAGATTATAAATAACAACAACTCTACCGTCAATTTCAATTGTTTCAATAGGTTCCTGCCAATAATTCATTCCCATAGGAACACCCTGAAAAACAACAAAAGAACGGAAAACTTTGTGTTTGTTACTAACCGGTTTTAAATCGTGGTCAGGAATGACACGTTTCATCTCACGGCGAAAAGCAACATCAAAACGCGATCGCCTACCCGGCAGGGAAGAATTAGCGACGATAGCGCCGCCCTGTAATATATACGTTCTGAGGTTTTCGACTTCCGCATCAGTAAATTTAAAATTCTTATGACCTGTAATATAAACAAAGGGACTATCATGAATTTCCGGGGAATCCGCTCTGGCAACTACCGGAGTTTTATGTTTGACTTCAATATTTGTCCTGCGTTCAATTTCGTGAATGAGGTTAATAAGTGAGCCGTGAGTAAGATCCGGAACACTTTTCCCTTTTCTGTTTTTAATATGGTGGAATTCACAATCCCAGTCTCCGCCTTCATAAGACAAAAGTACAATTTTATCAATGATAGCACGGATTGTTTTTCCGCTGCTTTCAACGCCATGTCTCGCGGCATAGTCACGGTACATCATATTTTTAACGCTTTTGCCGAGATTATTAGCTGTTTTAAAATCGATTTTAGTTTTTTTCTTAAAGGTGAGAGTTTTAGGCCGCAATTTGCTTTTTATATTTCTTTTTACTACCAGTCTTTTCTCCAGCTTCTGCATCTTCTTCATCTTAGGTGGAGGAGGAGGTATATTAACCGGAATATTTTTAGGCATCACAACCGGTTTTGGTTGTTCGATTTTTTTCTTTACAGGTTTTCTAAAAACACTCGTTATCGCATTCCGCATTGTCTCAGAACTTGAAACAATAACAAAGGCCATTGCAACAGCAATAATCGCGTGAATAAGAATAGACACGCCGAGAGCTTCTGACTGCCGAATAATATTATATCTTTTTTTTATAAATTCTTTAAATTTCATATTTATTCAAAAACGCTTGAATCCGATGGAAACGATATTTGATCAATGCCCGCGTAAGCACAGGCGTTAAGAACAGAAATAACTCGCTGGTGCTTAGTGTCACGCTGACCGCGAATAACTACCGGCTGTTCGGGATATGCTTGCTTGAGATCATAAAGAATTGATTTTAATTCCGGCAAATCAATCGATTTTGCTGAATCACTCGGCTGACCATTCCAATAAACTTCTCCTGTCGGGAAAATATCAACGACAACTTCTTCAGGTGAATCAAGCTGTTGCGCCTGTTTCATTTCATTATCAACGGGAATAGCCACTTTCAGCTCCGATTCGTCTTGAATTAAGCTTGCTGAAACGATAAAATAAATAAGCAGCAGAAAAACAATATCTACCATGCTTGACAGGTTCATTTCAACTGCATCTTCATCTCTACATCCTCGAAAAGCCATAATTTTTAATCGTTATTCGTTATTCGTAATTAATATTGTTCCTTCTGTTCCGCTTCCTGAAAAGCGGCGTAGGAAACATTCCATAGTCCCGCCTGCGCACATGAGCGCATAATATTCATCATTCTACCGTAATGAGCATTTTTATCTCCGCGAATAATAATTTTTTTATCTGTTTTGTCTGATGAATCGGCAACTTTACGCAGTCCCTCAGAAAGTTTTTCCATAGGTAAAACAGAACCGCTGACTTTAACAGTGCCGTTCGACAGAACATTAATAAGGATTTCCTGAACCCCCTCGCTTTTCTTTGCTTGTGCGGAATCAGCAATAGGGAGCGATACTTGTTTTTCAAGTTCTAAATCCTGTAGTTGGGAAGCAACGATAAAGAAAATCAGCAGAAGGAAAACAATATCAATCATAGAAGCAACCTGAAAGCCGATTTCTTCTTCTTTATGTTTCTGTTTAAATTTCATCATTGTTCAAATTTTTCAATAATTTCGCCAATCTTATCTTCAACAAGTACCATAAGATCATTTAAACGATTTCTGAAAAAGAAAAATGCCGCCATTGCAGGAATAGCAATAACTAATCCACCCGCGGTGGTAATCAACGCTTCAGAAATATTATCAGCGAGAACAGACGCTTTGCCCATTCCCATTGTGGCGATATTTCCGAAAGCTTTAATCATACCGGAAACAGTACCAAGCAACCCGAGCATGGGAGCGATAGTCGCGATAGTATTAAGATAAGAGATTTTAGTTCTTATAGCCGAAGCTTCTCGAGCACCGTGCTCAGCGATAGCTTCTTCCATAGCGGTTTTGCCGCGTTTTTTTGCTTTCAAGCCTGCACCGATAATTCTGGTAATCGCGCAAGGATTTTCTTCACAAATTGCGAGTGTGGCATTGACATCGACTTTATCTGCTTCAGCATCGAGTTTTTCTGTTACATCTGTCGGCATAAGTTTGTCAGCTTTAATAAGCATAACCGCGTCAACGATAAGATAAACCATACCTACTGATAACAGAAGAATTGCGTACATAAAAATACCGCCTTTTACAAAAACAAGTTCAAAAAGACTTGTTTTTTTAGGCGCTGCAGTTGCTGCTACGTCATTCGTTACAGCAAAAAGGATTGCCGGAGTAAGTAAAACACCAATAGATAGTGAGTAATATTTCGCGCGTTTAATAAAAATTTTTATTATGCTTGTCATTGTAATTAATCTCCTTTAACATTGTTGATAGATGAAAGTTTTTTCTCAGCAATTTTGGCGCCATCGGTATTCGGATACGCTTCAATAATTTGTTTATAATAAAATGCCGCCTCATTCGTGCGACCGGCCTGTAAAAACAGATCCGCGCATTTTGCCTGTGTGCTTTCCTGAAGTTCATCAACATCACCATGCAAAACGATAATGCTAACATATTCTTCGAGAGCTTTTTTGGGTTGATTTACCGACTCGTAATATTTTGCGAGTCCCTGGTGCGCTTTCGCGCGTATTCGGTCGCTGGTTCTTGGATTTTTAACTAAATCTTTTAATTTTTTCTCTAACTCGGGGCCCGGCTTACCTGAAAGTTGGAGTTCAATAAGCCAGTATTCAGCTTCGTTTCTGTAACGTGTCTTCGGAAATTTATCAAGTAGTTTTTGAAGAATAGGCGCCGCTTCTTTTGTCTTTCCTTCATTTGCAAGGCAAATTCCCACACCATAAAGCGCGCGTTCAAACCACGGCACCTGCAGGTCATTATATCTTTTAAGCCATTGAGTAAAAATGGGTTCTGCCTTCGCGTATTTCTTTTGTTTGATTAAAGAAAAAGCTTTTTCGGCATTTCTCGGCGGAGTCATTTTTGTAAGTTTAAAACTTATTTTATTATCGTCAAACTCCATCTTCGCCTGTTTCGTTCTTATAGCTACTTTGCCGGGAGATGACCGCGAAACAATACCATTATATTTTTTGCCGCTTTTTAAAACAAGAATATCTGCCATCACTGTCAATCCTGCAAATAAAACAAGAACAGCCAAAACGAAGAATATTTTAATTTTATTTGTCATTTTTGCACCTTAGGATATAGTTCAGTAAACTTTTTCCGCGCTGCGGATGCTTGTTCGGTCAACCCGAGTTTTTTATAAGATTTTATCAAACCTTCAAATGCCGGCACACCATATTTTTTAATTTTTCCATATAGAATTGTCGCTCGTTTAAAATATTGCGCGGCTTTTTTATATTCATTTTTATTATACATACTTTTGCCTTTTAATACAACTGCACGAGCAGACATTTCAGCGCCACTTCTTAGTTTAATTGCCTGGTCACACAAGCTGATAACTTTGTCATAATCATTTAGTTCTATTAAACATTCTGCCTGATCTAAAAAAGCTATGGCATTAATTTTATTATCAGGAATAATACATTCGCTAAGCAATTTCGCGTAAGTTTGTTCCGCGGATTCATATTCTTTTTGGAAAAACAATGCGCGGGCGTGTTGGAAAAGCGCTTCATCAAGTCCCAGATTTGTCTGGAGACAAATTGTTTCTGCTTGCTCAGCTGTTTCCGCGGCTTTTTGGTATTCCTTCTTTTCGTTAAGAATTCCCGCTTGTAAAGCGAGTGCGTAGCCCAAAACGTCATTATATTTTATTTTCTCAATTGCTAATTCCGGCATAACCAATGCTGCTTCTTTCGGTTTTCCTGCGTGCATAAGCACACCTGCTTTAGCTATATCTATATAAATTTTCGCGTTAGGTTTTTCTTTGGAAAGCTTATCCGTTTCGGCAAGAAATGTGTCAAACTGATTAAATTTCTGATTGTAAATGTCTCCGGCGCGAACAAGAGAATAAATTCCATATCCGGTATATGGAAACTTGTTGAAAGCAAATTTTAATGCTTCAAGCGATTTGGCAAAATTGTTTCCAAGCGCGTAACTTTCACCAGCAAGATACGCGGCTTCCGAAGCATAACTATGATTTGGAAAGTTTTCAATTAATGTTTTATAAGTTTCCGCAGCCTCATTGTAAGCAGTTGTGTTTCTAAGTAAATATCCAATCCAATAATATGCATCGCCGGCTTCACTTGAAACAGGATATTTTTCAATAACTTTTGCGAGCGCGTTGCTCATACCGACAGTATCATCCATATAATATTTACAGAACGCGATTTGCAGTTGAGCATAAGGAAGGACGGGATTTGTTTCTGATAGTCCTCCGGAAATGATAGAATTAAAAGTTTTTTCGGCTTCAGCATATTTTTGCGCTTGCATTTGTGCTTCACCAATAGAAAATTTTGCTTGTGGAACAAGTTCACTGTCAGGAAACCTATCAACAAAATTCATATACGCGGTTGAAGCGTTTTCATATTGCCCCGCTTGCATATAATTGTCACCTATAAGAAATGTCGCGTTCTCAATTAAATTAGTCGCCGTGATTTTTCTGTATTGGTCTATCGCGGCAATAAATTTGTTTGTGGCGGTCAGATAATCCGCATAAATCATATGAACCTCCTGAACTCGTTCAGCGGCGGTATCTGCCTCATCAGAAGAGGGAAAATCATTAATGAGATTCTCAAGAGTTGTAATCGCGCGATTATAATATTTTTGTTCAATAAACGCTTCCGAAAGGTAGATATAACTTGCCGGAACCAATTCGCTGTCGGGGAATTTTTTCGCAAATTCTTTTAACGTTTGTTCTGCATCAGTAAATTGTTTGGCGTTCAGATAAGCTATTCCCAGCATATTAAAAGATACTTCCGCGTACGCGCCTGTCGGGAATTCTTTTAAACCCATTTTAAGATTATAGATCGCGTTGGAATAATCGTGTTTTTCCATAAGTCTTTGCGCAAAATAAAGCCTTACATCGTTAACTGCTGTTTTTTTATCATGCGTTTTCAAAAAATTAAAATATGACTTTTCCGCGCGACCATAATTCCCGTAATCAGCATCGCTTAAAATAGCTCTGTGCCACGCTTCAGTTGACATCTCCGTATCAGCATAAAGTTTAGCTACGCCATCGAAACCAATATGCGCTTCAAGCGGGTGATCGAGTTTTTCGTAAGTTTGAGCTATTTCAAACAGAATTCCCGCGTTCAATTTTCTCGCCTCCAAGTCATTCCCTTTAGATTTAATGCGTCTATATTGGTCGATTGCTTTAATTAAATTTCCGTTTTGCCTGTAGATATCACCAAGTTTAAAAAGCGCGCTGTTTTTAGCATCTCTATTTTTAGCCGTTTTAACAAGCAGGGACATTAATTTTTCGGTTTTTTTATAGTTTTTCTGCTTTGCCGCAATATTTGCTAAAAGATAAATTGCACCGTCGTGCATAGAACTTTTTTCATTCGCGGCAACAGGTGTAAGCAATTTGCTTGCATCTGCATAGTCGCCTTTGGCTATGTAAGATGACGCAAGCTGATAATAAGCCGAGTCTTTTGCCGCGCTTCTGGGTTTGTTTTTGAGAAAAGTTTTGATGTGCTGTATAGCTTCATCATATTTGCCCTTGGCAGTCATAATTCTCGCCTGAGCAATTATCGCTGAATCTACACGAGCTATTTTATCACCATATTTGCCGTATCGTTTGAGTAGAAGATTAAGTGTAGCGGCGGCTTTGTTGTATTGACCTATGTCGATATAAGCCGAACTAAGTTGAAAGAGAATTTCAGAATTAGCAGAGTGGAAAGGATGTTTTTTTTCTGCCTGTTCAAGAAGAGGAATTGCGATTTTTGTGTTACCGCTTTGTGCCGCCGCAAGCGCTTGTTCGATTAATTTATCGGATTTTGATTCCGCGTTGCTGTAAAATGAAAAAGCAAGCGCGAAGATTATCAATAAGATTTTTGAATATTTTTTAATAAATATCATACCGATTTTTAATAAGCCATTAGACAACGAAATAATATATAATTATGGTTGTTGTTTTATTTTTTATTTGCTTTAATTTAGAGTATAACTTTATTAAATTATATCCTACTTGACAGAATTTGTCAATAACCCATTGCAGGAGATACCCGATTTTTAACCAACAACATTAAAATGGATTATAAAAAATATACAAAATATTCAGTAAATATTGTAAGCAGTAATTACTCTTTTGAGAGTTTTAGATATTTTTATGGGGCAGGGGGATTTTTTGGGGGACTCAGATAAAATTTATCCCGATACGTTGCGCCATCGGAATGAATTTAGAACTTAATTAATTTTGCCAAATCATCATCCTTCATATTTTTTGACTAAAATCGAGGCGTTGTGACCTCCAAAACCAAATGAATTGCTTAACGCTGTTGTAACCTGAAAATCAATTGCCTCGTTTGGAACACAATTAACTTTACATCTTGGATCAGGAAATTCATGGTTAATTGTCGGTGGAATAATTCCGTGCTGCATCGTAAGACATGTGGCAGCAAGTTCAATCCCGCCGGCGGCACCAAGAGTATGTCCGGTCATAGATTTTGTTGAAGTAACCATTACTTTTGAATCAAGACCAAAAAGACGATTTACAGCAAGTGATTCTGAAATGTCTCCAAGAGGTGTTGATGTTCCGTGTGAATTGATATATTGAATATCTTCCGGTTTTAAACCGCTTTGCCGAAGAGCCATGCGCATCGCCTGTTCCGCGCCTCTGCCTTCGGCTTCCGGAGCAACCATATTATAAGCATCTCCACTCATTCCAACGGCGAGGAGTTCCGCGTAAATCGGTGCATTGCGTTTTAAAGCATGCTCAAGTTCTTCAAGAATAACAATTCCTGCACCTTCAGCCATAACAAAGCCGTCGCGCTTTTCATCAAACGGCCTGCTTGCGCGTTCGGGTTGATCGTTAAAAGAGGTGCTTAAAGCGTTCATATTTGAGAAGCCGCCCATTCCAAGAGCAGAAAGCGCGCTTTCTGCTCCACCGGCAACAAAAATCTCGGCATCGCCAAATTTAATTGACCTAAATGCCGCGCCGACAGAATGAGCTGCCGTCGCGCACGCGGTAACCACGCAATAGTTTGGTCCTTTCATTCCTTGTTTAATTGAGATTTGGCCTGCAGCCATATCAACAATCATCATAGGAATAAGAAAAGGAGAAATAGCACGCGGACCACGTTTTATACATCGCTCGTGCTGCTTCTCAATAGTATTAAGTCCACCAATACCCGAACCAACGATTACGCCTGCGCGTGTCGGGTCTTCATTTTCCATATTTATTTTGCTGTCTTTAACAGCCATTTCTGCGGCAGCAACAGCGAACTGAACAAACCTGTCCATTCTTCTTGCTTCTTTTGCGTCAAAAAAGTCATCGGGATTAAAATCTCTGACTTCGCCGGCAATTTTAGAAGGAAATTTCTCCGGATCAACATAAGTAAGCGGTTTAATTCCGTTTTTACCATTTACTATGCTGTTCCAGAAAGTATCTAAAGTGTTACCAACGGGTGTTATTACACCAAGACCGGTTATTACTACTCGTCTGTTAGAAAATGAATTCATTCGATTATCCAGGTTTAGATAGATATATAATAAAGTATAATAACACTTCGATAAGAAATATTATTGCTTTCTTTCAATTGCATTTAAGTATGGACCGGTCGCATTCGCGTCTCTAGTAAAGAGACGGCGAATACAATCCGGGTTTTTATATCTCAAACTGAAATTATTATCCGTTTAAGACATATAATTCAAGTGAATGAATTATTCTGTTACCATTTCGTTTTCGATGAAATTGATGGCATCGCCAACTGTTTTAATCTTTTCAGCGGCTTCATCAGGAATCTGACCATCAAATTCTTCTTCAAGCGCCATGACAACTTCGACGAGGTCGAGACTATCGGCACCGAGATCATCTGTAAAAGATGCTTCCGGAGTTACTTCTTCCGGCTTAACGCCAAGCTGTTTTACGATGATGTCTTTTACTTTTTCAGCAGTTTCAGACATAATAATGCTCCTTTTTATATAAGGTTAATTACACAGCGGAAAACCTTTTCCCGCCTTTTTATTAATACGCGACAGTAATCTCACATTGATTTCCTGCCATTGATTAGACGTCAGTTACATAACCATGCCGCCGTCAACAACAACGACCTGACCTGTAACATAACTTGATAAATCACTTACGAAAAACAATACTATTTTTGCCACGTCATCGGCTGTTCCAAATGCTTTCTGAGGAATTAATTTCAACATTGTTTCCTTAACCTCTTCAGATAGAACCTCTGTCATCTTCGTTTGTATAAACCCGGGCGCTACAGCGTTGACATTAATCCCGCGACTTGCAAGCTCTTTCGCTGAACTTTTTGTTAAGCCGATCAATCCGGCTTTGCTTGCAGCGTAATTTGCCTGGCCCGCGTTACCGATAAGCCCGATTATTGACGCAATATTTACGATACGTCCCGAGCGCTGTTTCATCATAATTCTTGTTACGGCATGAGTGCAGTTGAAAGCGCCTTTAAGATTTACTCTGAGAACCGCGTCCCATTCCGCTTCGCCCATTCTCATAATTAAAGTATCTTTAGTAATTCCGGCATTATTAACAAGAATATCAATTTGTCCAAAATCTTCGTGAATTTGTTTAATTGTATCATGAATTCCGTTAAAATCCGAAACATCTTCGCCATAAGCTTTTGCTTCAACACCAAATCCTTTGGCTTTTTCAACTGTTTCTTCAGCAAATTCACTTTTAAGTTCTACTGCGGCTATATTTGCGCCCGCGTTTGCAAGGGCTAAAGCAATTGCCTGTCCGATTCCGCGACCTGCACCTGTTACAAGCGCTGTTTTTCCTTTTAAATCAATAGTTAAACTCATATTTTAAGGTTTAAGGTTTAAGGTTTAAGGTTTTAATCATCAATTAATAACCAATTACTGATACCTATTTTATCTCTTCCGGCGTTTCCACTGAAATCACATTTGCCGCACGCTCAATTTTTTTCATGAGTCCCTGTAATACTTTACCGGGACCTAACTCATAATAGTTCTCTATTCCCTGAAAAAGCATCCAACGACAATTGTCTTCCCAGCGAACCGAACCGACAACCTGTTTGCCAAGCAACTCAGGCATTTCCGCGGCACAATTATACGGCATTCCGGTTACATTTGAAAGAACAGTACAAGAAGGCTCTTCCCAATTTACCGCTTCAAGGAGCGGTTGAAGACCTTTGCGTGCCGATTCCATAAGTTGAGTATGAAAAGCACCACTCACTTTTAACGGGATAACTCTGCGCGCTCCCGCTTCCGAGCATTCGGCAGAAGCTTTTGCTACCGCATCGGAAGTTCCTGAAATAACAATTTGTCCGGGACTATTGTAGTTTGCAACATACGCGCCATCAATTCCGGTGCAAATTGTATCAATCTTTTCTGCTTCAAGCCCAAGAACGGAAGCCATTGCACCCGGATTCTTTTCCGCCGCTTCCTGCATAAGTTTTCCACGCATTTGAACAAGTTTAATTCCTTCCGCGAAAGGTAAGCTTCCAACTGCAGTCAAAGCTGAATATTCGCCGAGACTAAGTCCCGCGACAGCAGAAATTGTTCCCTCAAACTTTTCTTTAAAAACGTTGAATGCGGCACAAGAAACAGCATAAATTGCTGGCTGAGAAACGTCCGTTGCCGTAAGATTTTCCGCCGGCCCGTTAAAAAGGACTTCAAGAAAATTCCCGCCAAGCATTTGATCGGCTTTCTCAAGTATTTCTTTTCCAACAGTACTTTCTTCGTAAAGCGATTTGCCCATACCAACGTATTGCGCGCCTTGACCCGGAAAAAGAATACCTATATTATTGTTTTTATCTGTCAATTTATAATTCCTTTATATTTAAGTCACCATTTTATCAAAGCCGATCCCCAAGTCATTCCCGCGCCGAAAGCTACAAGAAGCAGGTAATCATCCTTCTTCAGATCATTATTTAAAATTACTTCCGCGAGACCTACAGCAGTTGACGCCGCTGACATATTTCCGTATTTATGAATATTATAATGTATTTTGCTTTGGTCAAGTCCTAACGCCTGCGAAGCGGCATCAATAATTCTTTTGTTTGCCTGATGAGGAATAAGCCAGGTTATATCTTCAGCAGCCAGATTATTTCTTTCAGCTATACGGACAGTTGTTCTTTTCATTGCTGTAACCGCGAATTTGAAAACTTCTCTGCCTTTCATTTTCGTAAAATGCATTTTCTGATCTACGGTTTCCTTGGTCGCGGGATATCGTGATCCGCCACCCGGAACTTCAAGCCAAGCTACATTTCTGCCATCGCTTTCCAGTATAAAATCTATTAAGCCGTGCCCTTCGTTTTCAGTTCTTTTAAGAACAACCGCGCCGGCTCCATCACCGAAAAGAACACAAGTATTTCTATCTTCATAATCAGTAATAGTGCTTAATTTTTCCGCACCGATAACTAGTGCTGTTTTAATATAATCATTTGAAAGGTACATATAAGCGGTAGAAAGCGCGTAAATAAAACCTGTACAGGCGGCTGAAAGGTCGAATGCAAAAGCATTTCTCGCTCCAATACCTTTTTGAACAAAACAGGCTGTACTAGGGTACTGCATATCCGGAGTAATTGTACCGCAAATAATTAAATCAATTTCTTCAGCTTCCATTTTGGCATTCTCAAGCGCGGATTTCGCCGCATGAATTGCCAGATCGGATGTTGCCATTTCCGGAGGCGCGATTCTTCTTTCATGAATTCCTGTTCTTTCTGTAATCCATTCATGATTTGTGTCCACCATTTTTTCTAGATCAGAGTTGGTTAATACTCGTTCCGGCAGGTAATAACCTGCGCCAATGATTTCAACGGGGACTTTTTTTTCTAATTTAGGTAAATTTTTCATCAGTTTTTTATTGATTCTGTAATACGCACGTTTAATTGTTGTAAAACAGCTTCCCTGGCGCGCTCTATCGCATTGCTAATAGAATGTGCTTTTGAATTCCCGTGAGCGCAAACACAAATTCCGCTGACTCCAAGCAAAGGAGCTCCACCAAATTGGGATGCATCAAATTTCTTTCCTACTCGCCACAACAAAGGCCGCAGCATTAATCTTTGCAAAGATCTTATCCATGATTTAGGATACGCGTGCCGCTCAAACATCATTCTCACGCCATACGCCATCCCTTCCATTACTTTAAGCGCTACGTTTCCAACGAAACCGTCACAAACGATTACGTCAACTTTCCCGGAAAAAACATCTTGTCCTTCTACATTCCCGTAAAATTGCAGTTTGCTTTCTCTTAAAAGCCGAAATGCTTCTTTCGTTATTATATTTCCTTTCACGTCTTCTTCTCCAACAGAGAGAAGACCAACAACAGGATGCGTTCTGTGCAGCATACTTTGAGCATAACATGCTCCCATATGAGCAAATTGAAGCAAATTATTTGCTTTACAGTTTACTGTCGCACCCGCGTCAACAAGCACTGTCGCGCCAAATGGTCCCGGTATCAGCGCCGCGATTGCCGGCCTTTCAATTCCCGAAAGCAGTTCCCATTCCATTTTTGCTACAGCTACTGCCGCGCCTGTATTTCCTGCTGTAACAACTGCGTCAACATCTTCTCTTGCCGCCATTCGAATAGCAACTGAAATTGAGCTGTCTTTTTTTCTTCTTAAAGTTACCGCCGGAGATTCACGCATTTCAATTACTTGTGATGCATGAACAACTTGAATTGGCAAATTGGAAGCTTTTATTTCACCAAGACATTTTTCTATCTTTGATGCATTGCCAACAAGTGTAAGATGAATATTCGACCTTCTTTGGCAAAGATATTCTACTGCGCCGGAAACTATTTCTCTTGGCGCGTAATCTCCTCCCATTGCATCGATGGCAATTCGCATAGCGGTTTTCTGGTAACGCCTTTTTATTAAGACGCCGTTAATGTTAAGCAGTTACGCGAACTGCTAAAACTTGACGACCTTTATAATAGCCGCATGCATTGCAAACTTTATGCGGTAATTTCGCTTCTCCGCAATGATCGCACTTGATTGTTTGAATCGGAGTTAATGCGTCATGCGAGCGACGTTTGTCGCGTCTTGCTTTCGAGTGTCTTCTTTTAGGATTAGCCATAATATTTCCTTTTTTAATAGATAATGCTTGTCATCGACAAAACAAAATCATTTTTTTACTATTTTTAATTATTTGTTTTTATAATTTTCAAATCTACAGTTCGTTATTATACCAGAAACACCTTTTTCTGTCAAAACGGTTTGATTTCCGGTTGTAATTTACACAAAATAAAGTATAAATACAGAGATAATAACACGCCCACACCCAAAAAATCACCTTATTTGATATAATAATTATGATTGGAAAAATACATTGTATCTTGTTAATAAGCAAAATCGAGGACTGTATTAATGATATCAACGCAATTCTTAAATTATAAAAACTGTAATATCCGGTTTTGGCTATGCTTTATTTTATTCGTTCTTTTATTTGTTCAGTCTTCTAATTCTTACGCTAAGGTTAAACTTCCTCCACCGTCAACTATAGAGGGATATATTACATTATTACTTATTAATGAAGCTCCTTTTCCGGGTGAAAAGAATTACAAAAATGAAAAAGATACCAAATTGGCCATGCTATCTATACTTGTGGTTTTAGACAACAGACTTAAACATATTCCGCCCGGCTATAAACAAAAATATATAGCAACTGTGAGAACTAAAAATATTGTCGAAATAATTGCTGCAGGTGGAAAACGAGGTCAGGTTGATGGCTTTTATCTTGACTCAAACGGGAAACCGGCAATTGTGCCAAGAGTAACCCGGCGTGTAAAAAACTTACTAAATATTGCATCGAAAGGAAAACCGGGAATATTTGCCCGGCTACTAAATTACGCCGCCGAAATATCCGGGAAATACTTAAAGGGCAAAAACATAAACGATATGTATGTTAATTTAAAATTTATTCCTCCGTATAAAGTTACCGGGCGGGCATATTCATGGATGACCGATAACTTAAGTTTCCATCCCGGAGGGCAATATATTACCATTCCCGACAAAAACAAAGGTTCTCTTGGCGGCAATCGATTTTTCACCTTAAAAAAATTAAAATAAAATGAAAAAAATACTTATACTTATACTGTGTTTTGCAACAATTAATTCTCTTGCAGCTAAAAAATTTATGAAACCTGAAAACGCGGAATTCCTGCGCGGCGTTCTTCGTTACATTTATTTCTGGCATCTTGATCCCGCTCATTTCTTTGAAGATGACCCGGATACAAATATTGAGGTTTATGTCAAAAAAAACAGTTATTCAAAAGATTTAAATAATAATTCTATACGATACGAACTTATAATTCCCGACCTTAATCTGGGAATTGACCTTGTAAAAGCAAATTATAAAATCCGTGAACTTGACCTTCAGATAACTAACTCTTCTTTTAAAGTTGTTGCGGTTAATCCTGATTTTCGTGAACCAATAACAAATAAAAATTTTCAGGTGCGGCTTCTTAGTGAAGGTAAGATGATGAAAAAATTGTTTCAAAGCCGATACAGACCCGCTGTCTTATCCGGTTGTGTTAAAACAAATATCTACAACAGTTTGGTTAAACTCTCTAAATTAGAGCTCGGTCATCCCTTAAAAAAATCACATGTTTTCTTCGTTGGTCCCCTTTCTGATTATTCAAATGATATTTGGATTTTCTGGGAAACCGAGCGAAAACTTGTAAGATTTTCTTCTGCTTCAGATTATACTTCAAAAGCATATTGGCAATTATTGCCGATATATGTTAAAATATATGATCTTGATAGCAATGTTGTTGTTTCGCTTAGCGAAGTTAGCGGTAGTAATGCTTATATTACAAAGTCTTTTGCCGGTCGGATAATGTTTAATTGCATTGTTGAAGGTAAAAAAATTATTATTAAAAATCAAGATAAAATAACCACAAAACAGGAGACAAAAAAATGAAAAAAATATCTTTTTTAATTTTATCAATATTCTTTATTGGTTTATTAAACGTAAATTCTTTCGCAAAAGTTAAAAGCAATGCTAAAATTAAAAAGCCGAATCTTATTGTACAAAAAGAAGCTGCAATTAAAGAAATGACAGATGAAATTTTTGCTATTGACTCAAAAATAGAAGGAGAGGTCGGTCAAATTATCAATTATTTGTCTTCTGTTAAAGATTCTGCAGAATCTCACACCAAAGTAGCCGTTATTAAAGAAAAAGCAATACTCGCTCTTGCAAATAGTGTTGCTGATTATAAAAGAGAACGCGCTAAAAGAATGAATGAATTAAGCAAACGCTATCCTAATTTGTCACGTGACATTCTTAAAAAACAAATCGGGATTGCCGATGAAAGAATTAACAAAAGAATTAAGCAGATTGTTGACATTACTTCTTCATTAACTCAAAATCAAAATGTTAAAAAATATGATAAATATTGGACGCGACAGCGGCGTTCCGGAAGACGTGCCAAAGTCAAATCCGGAAAAAAGATTTCGAAAGAGTATAAACAGAATAGAAGTGTTACTGCTAAAAGCAACGCTTTAAAAGATAAGGTAATTAAAGGATTAAATGATGAGATTGATACACTTGAAGCCAAAAACGTTTCTTTAAACACTAAAATTCAAACTGAACGCTCAAAAGAAATTAAAGAACAGTACAAAAAAGAAATTGAGGCTAATAAAGTCACAATCGAAAAAAGAAAACAACAGATTGCTGATGCCGAAGCCCAAACAGCTGTTTCAACAACACCGCTTCAATATAATGACGCAAAAGAATTAGAAAAACAAATTACAGACATGGTTCTTGATATTGAAGATCAGGAAGCAAAAATGAAACAGCTTATTTATAAACGTAATATGGCACTTAAAAAACTTGCAACTTATAAAAAAGCTGCCGGTAAAAAATAACCGATTTAATTTCGTGCCTGACCAAAAAGCATTTGTAGCCTCGAAGAGGCTTAACGTGAATAGCCTCACGTTTTAACGAGGTTATTAGATTATCAACACCATACACTCTGAAAGGGCGAAAGGAAATTTTCCGTTTGCCCTTACAGGGCACCGTGCCTTATTTCATTTTTGCCTTATGGCAAATTTTTGAAGTTATGCCTTTTCGAGTAAATTCTAATTAATAAAATTAATTTTCCTTAATCCACTTCGCTCCCCTGCCTTTTCCCCGTACAGCGATTACTCTTTCATCTCTTAATTTTCTTAAAATCACACGAATCATATCGCGACTGATAAGCGGGCAATCAGCTTCAATATCGGAAATAGCAAACGGCCCAATTCGTCTTTGCACCGCGGCAATAATCTGGTCTGTTTTTGATCCTTTTCCGCTTCTTATATTAGAAACTTTGTCTTCGAGTTCGCTATAAGCTTTTAACAAAACTCCCCAAAAATAGTTCAGCCACGGAAAGCTGTTGTGTTTTTCTTTATGCCAGTTTTTTGAGCTGATTTCAAGGGTTTCATAATAAGATTGCTTTGATTCCTCAAAAATACGCTCAAGACTTATATATCTGCCTACCTGATAATCAAAATGATACAGCAGCATCAGTGTAATTAAACGAGCAACACGTCCATTCCCGTCACGGAACGGATGAATACAAAGAAAGTCAAGAATTGTAAGAGGAATAACTATCAAAGCTTCAATTTCATTTTCTAAAGCTGATTTTATATAATTCTCTTCCAAATTTTTTAATGCTTTTTTTGTTTTATTTGCCGGAACAGGTTTAAAACGGACTTTTTTGAACGAACCATCTGAATTCAGTTCTATAATTTCATTATCGGTTGTTTTGATCTTCCCGCCATCTTCCGGCATATAATTATATATTATTCTATGAAGTTGTAAAATTGTTTCAACTGAAAATTTTACGTCTTCACCGGAAGAATGAATTAATGAAAGCGCGTCTCGATAACCGGCTATCTCCTGTTCCGACCTGTTTTCCGGTTTTAATTCTTTTTTTACAATTCCTTCAACTCGTTTATGAGGAGCCGTAATTCCCTCCAGACGATTTGACGATTCACTCGATTCAATAATAGCGATATGCTGGAGTGAATCAAGAGCTTCAGGTGTTTGTCTGAAAAAAAGTTCCTGTTTTCCTCTATGTTCACCAATTTTTTTCATTATACTGAGATGCACAGGAGAAAAATTTAGAGAGTTAATGTATTTATCTGTTAAGGAATTCATAAAAATAGTTAATAGTTATTTGTCGAAGATCCGCCAAAAGAGGATTAATTGTTATTTTATTAGGAATATTTAAATAATTAATAGGGTATTATATTGATTTAACAGGGTAATGTCAAGCCGTCATTACCTCATTAATTAATTCATTACCCCCTTTAACCCAATCCTGACGGCACTTCATTGAATTTTGACTGTAAAATATCCCTGAGCGGGTTTGAATCGGTATTACATAGACCAAGCGGATTGTGATATCGCCATCCTTCCGCGAATTCGCATTTTGCTGACAGGTTGCCTAATTCGCGTGAAAAGTTTTTCATAGTATTTAAATAAACGTCAAATCCCTGACTTTTCTCCAACCATTCTTTTTGACTTTTATGTTCATTAAGCATATCAGATTTTTCTTTAATTACTGAATCAATATTAATTAAAAAATCCGGAAAAACAAAACGATTTAATAAATCTCTGTTCCCGTGAGGTTGAGCATGATATACCGTAACCTGATTGAATACAGGCTCTTTTGGAGGATCAACAGGAAAATTCCGCATCGCACGGGTAAACGCTGCCGTTACTGCAAGCCGGGATGAAATCGTGTGATCTTCCATATAATCCATCGGTCCGTCAACAAGAAGAATATCGGGTGCAACAGAGCGCATGACAGACCCGATTTTAGCGAGGAGATTTTTTTCATAGAAAATTTCAATATCATTAACAAGAGGAGAATGAAATACAGCATTTATTTTATTTGCGGCATTTTTTGATTCCTCAAGCCGGATTGCCGCAATTGTTTCCGCGTCATGTTCTGCTGATCCACATGAACCGTTAGCAATATTCATATAGTGGATTTCACAACCAGCTTTTGCAAGCAGAATTAAAGTTCCCGCCATGCGGAACTCAATATCATCTGCATGTGCGGCAATTGCGAATACTTTGCAGATCATTTTAGTGCATCTCCACTTCGCAGGACCCCAGACCGGGGCGATAAAAATTAAATTGAACATTTGGATGATCTGCCAAAAGTGACATTGGAACAGATGAATCCGGTATTTTTTTAGATATCATCAGAGTTGTTAAACGCATACCTAATGGATTATCGTGATGACCCGGATGCCAAATTGAAACTTTTTCGGCTTTCCATGTTTCAACAGGACCTACGGTTAAAGCCTGACAAGGCACATTCTGAACCATGCCGCCGCCGGACGTCCGCGCATTTTGTATTAAAGTCATAGGGTGTAAATCAACAACTCTGGTTCCTAATTTTCTGTATTCTTCAGGAGATGGAGGAGCATCTTGATAGATTCCTTCGCGTTTTGGCGGATCGTTAAATGCCCAGTGCTTTACTTCACCTTGTCCGCCCTGCATAACTACGCAACGCGCTGAATTCCAACTTTCGATATATTTTTTGGAATCAACGGCGGGAAAATGGATATTTTCTTTTGGAATTGCTAATTCCGGTTTAATTCGATTGAAACACAAATCCATATCCGCCCTGGCAAATCCAAGAGGGAAATCAGCGGAAACTTCTTTACCGTTAACAACCCACTCGTCCATTCCCCAAAAATGACAATGTTTGAGAGAAATATCTAACTCATTCACAATACGGGCAACCAGAGGAAGCTGTTCTGTCGGACCGATTGGTCCACAAACGCCTGTAGGGCTATCTTTGGTTCCTTGCTGCCATGCTGTAATATATTCCAGCGCCTCTGCAAGATAAAATTCTTCAATAGTGTCGTAAAATTTTATTGTAAAGCCTTCTCTTGCAAGTTGATGAATATCTTTTTCGGTAAGTGCGGCAGCAGCATCCAGCAAATCTTTATCTAAAGTTGTATAGTCCCACCATTCGGGAGCAACTTTACTAATATTTCTCATTATTTTCCTCCTGATATTTTTGCTGTATCAATAATAAATGGAGCCGGGAATCGGACTTGAACCGACGACCTGCGCTTTACGAAAGCGCTGCTCTACCAACTGAGCTATCCCGGCAATAAAAAGGAGCGAATATTATATCAAAAAAAAAAAATGAGTGCAATCTTAAAACGCAAGAGGGATGCATGTAAATCTTCGGGATTGGTTAGTGAGAGCTGTATTGAAGTTAGATAAGTTATACTCCATTTATCCACCTATTGTAGCCGACCTCGCTGAGGGCGGACAAATAATTCCTCCTATGGCGGATCTTCGACCGCAGCCATCGGCAGTGGCTACAGAAGATGTTGGCAGATAACATCCGGTAATTTGACCTTAATGTCAAATTTTCTCCGACAAGATACCCGGTTTTTTATTATTCACCTAAAAGATATAGCTTAAAAAGTTGTACAAACCTTAGTTGCTTTTCTTAACTCTAAATTTTTGTATCTGATCGGTTAAATTTTTAGGTACAAAAGCATCAACTTTTATATATTCATCAAGATATTCAACAGAAATTACTTTTCCGTATTTGTATAATTTGCTTAAAAGTTCGGATTTATGTGGTGGGAGACGGAGTTTTATTCTTTTGTTGTCAGGTTTTAACAACAAACGTAATTTTGTAAATAACTCTGCAAAACCATAATTATATTTTGCGGAAATGATAACTGTTTTGCTATTATCTGCTAATAAATCCTTCTTCGCTTTATGAGAAAGAACATCAACTTTATTTAAAGCAAGTAAAACAGGCTTATCTTTAGTGCCGATTTCTTTGAGTACAGAATTCACAGCGGAAATTTGCGACTCTAAATCCGGCGCTGATGCATCGGCAATATGAAGTAAAACATCCGCTTCCATCGTTTCTTCAAGTGTTGCTTTAAATGATTCAACAAGTTTATGCGGCAAATTACGAATAAAACCAACCGTATCAACAAAAAGAAATTTTTCGCCTGTGGAAAATTGGTAAAGTCGCGTTGTTGGATCAAGCGTTGCAAACAATTTATCTTCAACGAGAACATCAGCCTTTGTGAGCGAATTCAGAAAAGTTGATTTTCCCGCGTTTGTGTATCCAACAATGCCGATAACTGGCAAGTGTATTTTTTTACGTTTTTTTCGTTGTGTTGCCCTTTGCTTTCTTATATTGGATAATAAACCATTTAATCTACGAATTCGTGATTTGATTATTCGTTTGTCTGATTCAAGTTGCTTTTCTCCCGGGCCTCGGGTGCGCAATCCACCGTATTGCCTTGAAAGATGAGTCCACATATTTGTCAATCTTGGCAACAGATATTCGAGTTGAGCAAGTTCAACTTGTAATTTACCTTCATTTGTTCGGGCATGCTGCGCAAAAATCTCAAGAATTAAAGTTGTTCTATCAATAATTTTAACTTCAATTGCTTTTTCCAGATTTCTTGTTTGAGCCGGTGAAAGGTCGATATCGAAAATCACAGCATGAAATTCGTTTTTTTTACAGGTTTCGGCAATTTCTGCAACTTTCCCTTTTCCAATATAAAAAGCGGGATTAACAGTTTTCTGATTCGAAATACAGCCGTCTACCGGCTCGGCACCCGCGGTAACAGTAAGTGATTTTAATTCATCATAGCTAACATTTTTACCGGCAACTACATTTTCTTTTGAATTAAAGCCAACCAAAAATACTTTTTCACATTCATCAAACGTAGGAAATTGAGCATCCATTAATTATATAGTTTTTTAGTTATTTTTTCTTAGATGATTTATCGGTCTTTTTTTGGAATGTATTCAGCAATCCACGAAAAAGTTCAACTCCATCTTTTTCCACATCGTTATCGTCATCATTATCATTACCGAACAGTTTACCAATGGATTTAATCGCATCGGATCCAAGCATTTTAATAAGTGTGGGAACAAAATCCTTAATATTAGATTCAAGTTTTGGTTTACCAATTTTTCCATCAATTTTTACAGGTAAAGGTAATTCATAAAATTTATCTAAAGCACCTGTAAAAGGAATTCTGAATTTTGAGTTTTGACGGGAAAAAATTCTTGCGATAGCTCTTCCGCTTAACGCCAAATAAATGTTCAAATCAAGATTGTTATTTATTGTTGTCGTCCCGTCAATACCCATTTTTATTGATTTGCCTTCAATATTTACATTGTCAATAAAATTTGTTCCATAAAGTAAATGGGCATTAAGCACAACTTTATTAAAAGAATAATCAGAAAGCTCTTTTATTTTCAATTTTTCAGATAAAACAGTTAAAAAAGGCATGTTTTTTAAATGACCGTCATTAATATAAAGTTTAGCTTTACCACGGAAATTTTTTACAATATTTGATTTAGAAAATCCTCTGCCGGTAAAAGAAAGATCACCATTAAGCTTTCCTACAATTTTATCGCTTATCTCCGGTGCCCATAATTCTAAAATGGGCGTTAAAGGAATGTGAGCCACCTTTAACGTCGAAGAATAAATATATCCGGTAACATTTAAATCCGCTTTAACGTCTAAATCAAAATTTCCTTCATTAATTATCATATTGCGGGTTATAAAATTAATTTTATTGCTTTTTATAATAAAATCAAAACTTAATGGAGCCGCTATCATATCCCTGGCGATAAATTGGTCGATATGTGTTTTAAAATTAAGATTAAGAAATTGAAGTTTTGGTGGTACAGGCTCTTTATAAATAGCTTTTTTTATTTTGCTAATTTCAACAGCTGTTCCGTTTTTTTCATTCTTATTCTTTTTCTTTTTATGCTTAGATTTTTTTATTGGAATAATTGTATTTAATAAAGCCGTTGAATCAAAATGCTCGGATTGAAGTGTTAAATCTGATTGTTGACTGTTTTTCTTTAAATTAATTTCTCCTGTTAATTTAAGACTGTTATCATCCCATTTACCCGGAGTAATTGAAAGTTTACAATTATTAAAAATTAATTTATCCGGAGTTTGATTTACGTCAATATTTAGAGATAGTTTTTCAAGTTCGTTATCAAAAAAGTGATTTGAGTTCTTGATATTTAAGAAAGCTGAAATTTTTCTGTTTTTTGTTTTTTGTTTTTGTTCCGCTAAAATTTTTAAATCTAAAATCAGATCGTCTATTTTTTTATTTGTTCCCTTAATGTCTATTAATGGACGAATTAAACTCCCGGAAAAATCATTTGCTACAAAAGCGATCTTTTCAGTCCCGGAATGAATTTTATAATATCCTCCAGCAGCAATTTCACCTGCTTTTTTCTTATTAATTGAAAATACTGCGTTAAAGCGGGAAAGAGAAATTGAGTTAAAATTATTTATATTACCGGCAATATCTAATTTTATACCAAGATGTTGCCATCTTGATTTATTAATTGAAAAATCTATTTGGTTTCCAATTATAGAACTGTCAAGAGTTATTTTATCACCAATACCTAAAACATCACAATCTATTTTCCCGCTTGCATTTCCGGAATTAAAAATAATATTTTTTGATTCGGTAAAATAATTAATATATTTAAGATTAACATCGTTAATAACTAAACTAATTTTTGAACTTTTATTTGTGTTTATTACTGCTCTGTCTTTTTTATTTAAGTTTATCAAAATTGGCTTGGATATTTTAAGCTGAATCATTGGATGTGCTTTATCTTCAACAATGAAATTAGCACTCTTAATTTTGAAAAGCTCTAATTTGTGATTTAAAGCAATATTAAATATTCCGGCAAAATTAACAGCGGGAAGTTTTTTGCTTTTCTTCGCGTAAATTTTCTTCAATACAACTTTGCCGTTAATTTTATATTTGTCATTGGCTAAATCAGCGTTACAATTAAAAATACCGTTTCCGTAACTTTGACTTATATCATATTTTTTTTGCGGATGAAATAAAGCTTGATATAAATTATTCGATTGTACATCAATATGGAATTGACAATTAATAATATTATCAACCAAGTCAATTTTGCCTGTAACAAACAGTGTTGAAATTTTATTTCCGTTCCAATAGCCTTCGAACAGACATTTTGAAAAATCTAAAACATTACTATTGTTTGTCATATTAATGTTTAATTCAGCCGTAAAAGGGGATAAATTAATTTTTCCGGCATGGCCTACAGCATTTGATACTAATAACGTTGAAAAGAATACATTTGGAATAATTGATTTCTTAACAGTATAATTCATTTCCCAGCCAAAAGGAAGAGAATCCATAAACACATTCTTGCCATCGCTGTAAAAGAATGAACCTTTTGCAAGCGCCGAACCTGAATTTTCGGGTTCGATATCTATTCCCGCTAAATTAAAATCATCTATACCAAAAGACGTTTTTTGATTATCTGAATAACTAAAATAAAGATTTTTAATAACTAATTTTTTTATTCTAACAGGAAAATCGGGTAAAACAAAAAGTTTTTTCTTCTTATTCTTTGGTTTTTTCGACTTTCCGGGCGCAAAATCTTTTTTTTGCTTATTTGGTGCTACAGTTCCTCTTGAGGAGGTTGTGTAATTTACTCCCTCTACTTTAACAAGATAAAACAACGGTACATCAGAAAAAAGTGAAGAAGCTTTATAATTTAAATCAATTAAATTTGCGGACAAATAAAAATTAGTTACATCGGTTTTACTTGATATATCGGCAATTACTAATCCATTTGCATTTAAAGATTTCCATGGCCGAAAATTCCAGTTTTTGACACTTATTTTTACAGGAACAAAAACATTTATAAGTGGTAAAGTAATATGTTTGAAAAGAATATTTGAACATAACAAGCTGAAAACAAACAATAAAATAAGTATAAATGTAATAAACAAATACTTAAAAAATCTTTTCATTATTTTTGAGAAGGCTGTAAAATTATATAAGTTGGAAGGCCGAGAATATTATAATGTTTAAGAATAGATTTTACCGGTTCGGTATCAGGATGTTCAGCTTGAAATTTAACGATAATATAATGGTCTAATTTTTTAATTACATCTTTATTTTTAAATGTTGTTTTGTCCATTGTTGTACAATTTTTACACCAGCTTGCCCAGAAATCAACAAAAATCGGTTTCTTTTCTCTCTGAGCTTTCTTTAAAGCTGAAATAAATAACGTTTTCGGATTACTTTCTGAAAAATTTGAATGAGACGGCGGGAAAAGTAAAGTATAGCCGAGATAACCATAGTAAAACGCAAAAAGAATAATGAAAATTCCAAAAATATATTTTACGCGTGTCATCCACACACCGGGCTTCGGTAAAAATGACATTCCCGCGCCTGCGAACGCCCACGGAAAACCCATTCCCAAACCAAGCAAAAAAGGAAGGAATAAAGCAATAAACGTTCCGTTTGAATACATCGTCGTGGAAAGCAAAAGAACATAAATAACTACCGGTGCAACACACGCTCCGGCAAGCAGCGCCGCAATACATCCCATAAAAAACGCTGTAAAAAAAGTTCCTTTTTTTACGCGGCCGTCAACGGCGGAATGCTGATATTTTGTAAAATCAATCATAATAATATCAAACATCGCAAGGGAAAGAATTACAAAAATTATGGCAATAGAAAAATTAAACCACGGTGATGAATTAAGGGTCCCAAATTGCGAGCCGGTAAGCACGACAACCAAGCCGAGAATGCCATAAGTCAAAGCTATACCCAAACCGTAAATACTACCTAGTAGAAACCCTTTTAATTTGGAGCCACTTTGAGCTCCCGCGCCAATAATGGCAATATTAATAGGGATCATAGGAAGGACACACGGTGTAAGATTTAGTAAAAACCCGCCGATAATTATGAGAATCAAAGAAAAGAAAATTCCTCTATTCATAAATTTCTCTATAATATTTTCTGAATGAAGATTTTTTCCGGATTCGGTGTCATTAATAAATTTTATAAATTCTTTACTGCTTAAATATCCGGATTTTTTTCCAACAACTTTAAACTTTGATCCAAGTTTTAACCAGTCATTTTCATTTTCCGCTTGTAAAATTTGTTTTTCTGAAATAGCTGTACCGCTTTTCGTAAATTGAGCTAATGAAAGATTAAATTTTTTGGATTCCGGCATAAAACACATGTTTTCGCTGCAGCCTTGAAAATTAATCGCAATTTGAACAGGGAATTTTGTAATATTTTCTAAAAAATATTTTGCGGTAAAATCATTTGTGTACATTTCCCGGTTTTCTTTCCCAATAGGATCAAAAACATTTACAGCCGAAGGAACATTTTGGGGAATGAGTTTAACTCCTTTGGGCACATCAATGCTCATCATATCTGAATAAAGATGATGTTTTTTTGCTATTAAATAGTCAACAGTCAGTAGAATCTTATTTTCAGAAACTTTTGATAGTGAAGCCGAAACACTAAAAGGCAGTGTTTCGGCATAAAGAAATGTCGAGAAAATCAATGAAAGAAGCGTAAAAATAATTTTTTTCATTTTTTTGTTATGGTCTTGTATTTTTTAATGTTTGTTATGCCGACAAGCCGGTCTATTTCTCTACCATGATTAAACAAAATAAGCGTTGGTACAGAAAAAATACTGTATTTTGTTCCAAGTGATTTAACCGCATTATCCGATAAATTAATTTGAATGAACAAAACGTCATTTGACATGCTTTGAGATAAATTGTTAATAAACTTTTGGCTGTAAACACAAGGCACACTTTTATCAGAGTAAAATAAAGCGGCACACGGCTTGTTTCGTTGTATTGCAAGTAGAGAAAAAGCTTTATTGGAATTTATTTCAGCGATATTGAATTTATTTTTTATTTTTGCTAATTGAGCCAAAACAGCATTATCAAGCGCTGGATTTTTATTAGCTTTTTTTGAAAAATTTATTTTATCGCAGCCAAACAGAAATAAAACCGTAAAAATATAAATATAATATTTATTCATGTTTTTTTAAGTAAATTAATTATTTAATATAGTCTATCAAAATAAGCCATTCTAGTCAACACAAAAAAACAGACTGTGTCAAGTTTATAGAAATGTCACCTTTTACGTTTTTTAGAAATGTCACCTTTTCATTTGTTTTTTTTTCTTTTTGGGTATGGTCTGAATTTCGGTTTACATGGAATACTTTAAGAGTTATC
>Ga0164318_10000360_pt1 | contig 33272 bp, 32 predicted proteins | sample GuaBasSedimGuay9_FD_113734 | JGI IMG/M metagenome (GOLD analysis project Ga0164318, IMG submission 113734) | Subseafloor sediment microbial communities from Guaymas Basin, Gulf of California, Mexico - Guay9, Core 4571-4, 0-3 cm | ecosystem: Environmental > Aquatic > Marine > Hydrothermal vents...
TAATGCAAGAAAAAAGAGATGAAGTGGGACTTGAAATTTATGACCCATTAATGAAACTAAAATATAAATATAATACTGGGATTACTTATGACAACAAGGGTGATAAAACATTAATTGCTAAATTTGGTGATACTGAAATTACAGCTGATGATTTATATAATTATATGGAAGATAAAGTAGGAACATTCTACAGTATTGAACTTACGAAGGTTAAATGGTTAGTTCAAAGTGATGAATATGAAAATGTATATGGTGAAAGCCGTGACTACATGAACAATAGTTCTGAAAAAATGGCAGAACACCGTGATGAACTAAGAAATATTAAATCTATTTTTAGTAGTAACGGTTATGCCAACTACGGATTTAGTTCAAATGACTATACCTGGGAAGAATTCCTATACTTAGCATTTAGTGCAACTAGTGAAAATAAAGTTATTGAACAATTATTCGTTGTTAGAAACTTACAACCTGCTTTAATTTATCCAACTTTAAGTTATGATAGTGTTGCTCCATATATCCAAGATCAAGTTGATAACTATTTCAGTTTAAATGTTAATCATATTTTAATGTTTGTTGATTTTGATAATGATTTCCAACCTGATAGTTTTGATGATTTAATCGCTGGATTTAGTGCAGCTGAACAAACAGAATATAATTCATTAAAAGTTGCTTTTGAAAACTTAGTATTAGATAAATATAATAATGATGGTCTTACTGAGGAAGAAATCGTTGATGAATTCCAAGATAGTTTAATTGATGATCCAAATAATGAATGGGCAATCTTTAAACAATACGGATTTAGATTAATGACTGAACCTTTATCACCTGATGGTGGAAGTTTAAATTATCTTAACTCAACAACTTTAGATGATAACTTCAAAGATTCATTAAAACGGATTTATGACTTATATGTTAGACCTGAAAATGAAGATAAAGACGAATATGTAGATACCCAATTAACTACAACAGATTTCGGATTACATTTAATCATTGCTACTAAGGGTGACGGATTCGAACAACCAACTGCGGAATTTACTGCAGATGCTGAAAATCCTAATGCTTATAGTGCAGGTTCTGAAAATGATAGTATAACTCCATCTGAAGCTCAAATTTTACTTTATAACCAAATTAAATTTGCTGAAATGGAAGGCGAACAAGCTGATGTTATTTTACCAACGAGTGTTTACCAAGCAATTGATACATATTATGGTAATATGTTTAATGCTTACTTCACACAAACTGGTTATTCATTAGTTACAACGCAATATATTTTAAGTGCTCATCCTGTTTATACAACTAACAATGATCATCATATGGCCTTACTACAAGAAATTATTGATGCTTTGTATCAAATTAATTTCCCAGATGAATTCGTTCGTCCGGAATAGTCTTAAATAATTAAAGCCCTGAATTTTCAGGGCTTTTTGTTTATCATATATTATTAAAAAAAGTCCTAAAATAGGACTTTTTGTTAATTATTTTTTTGCTTTATAATAGCGTTCACGATCTAACACAGTAACTGGTTGGGTAAATTCTCCTTCTTCAGTTATTTTAAGAGCTGCTTCTAAAGCCGTCATTTTGGAATCAATGTTGTCAATAAAATGTAAAATTAATGCTTCAGGAAGATTCGGTTTTTTGGGCGAACCGTAATTTCCGTAATAATGGTGTGACAAAATCATGTGTTGTAATAACAATGTTTCTTCTTTGTCTTCATATCCTAACTGTAATGCTGTAACCTCAAGGGCTTTAACCCCCATTGTGATATGACCTAAAAGTTTTCCTTTTTTACTATATTCAGGACCAGCGTAACTTGATAATTCTTCAACTTTGCAAATATCATGTAAGAAGATTCCCGCAATTAATAAGTCTTCGTTTAAAAACGAATAATTTTTTATAAAGCCATCAATTAGTTTAAGCATTGTTGAAGTATGAAAACTTAACCCACTAATATAAGCATGATGAAGTTTTGTCGCAGCTGGATATAAGTAAAAAGCTTCTTTACGTTTTTCATAGACAGCCATTACAATCTCTTTAATTACTTGATTTTCAATTTTAGCTAAATAACTTTCAACGATTTCCTTAATTTCACTAATTGTTAACGGCGCGTACTCGTAAAAACAAGTCATTAACGCTTGACGTTCTTCAAGTTCTAAAGGTTTTTGATCAATGCTTTCATAAGCATTAATTAAAAACTGATCTTTTTCATTAAAAACAATTGGCGTAGTTTCAAAATAATAAACTGCGTTTAATTGAAGTTTAACCGCTTTTTCAATTCTTAAAGTTAACCGTTCTTTCTTTTCTGTTAAAACACTTACTGTGTTTGTTTCGTGAGTTGTTTCATTATTTGAAACGACTTTTGCGAAAAAATTATATTGTTCCATTTAAAACACCTATTTTCTTTTTAAGATATATGTTGTGATATCATCCACAACAAGCTTAGTAATAATTTTACGAGAACGTTTTTGACCGTCAAAAATTAAAGTATAACGATCGTCAAAATTAAAAGTTTCTTCTCCTGAACTATTTTTGAATAAAACGATTAATTCGGTATCCTCATCCTTTAATTGATAAAAGATTGTTCCTTCTTCATTAATATGAACACAAGTGTAATCTCTTATTTTTGAAGGCGCTGTTAGTCTAAATAAATCATATTTTTTCCTAATTCTAATTAATTCTTTAATGTATTCAATATCTTGAATATTTTCATCAACTAAATGCCAATTTAGTTGGTTAATATTATCGTTTGATTTGTAAGAGTTTTCTACCCCTTTTTTTGTTCGGTAAAACTCTTGGCCAGCATGAATAAATGGTACTCCTTGAGATAAAATTACTAAGGATGTCGCTAGGCGTTGTCGTTTTTTTATTTCTGCTAGGGGTGTTCCTTTTAACGCTTTAGTTGCTTTATCAAAGAAAGTGTGATTATCATGACATTCTACATAGTTAATTGATTGGGTTGGATATCTAAATAAAAACTTGTTTTGAGCACTTCCTAAGACAATGTTTTTTAAAGTATCTAGTTTAGCACGCGATCCTAGGGCGTAACCCTTTTGATAAACATCAAAGGTTGCGCCTTTAATTGTTTCTCTAGTTTTATCATTAAAATGACCAATATTAAATAATAAATGATTATTATACATATGAGCAGTTTTTTCATAACCTAAGGTTGTTGGCATTTTCCAACCTTCACCATAAACAATAATATCACTACGGTAACGGTCTAACTTTTGACGTAAAGTATTCATTGTTTTAAAATCAATAAGTCCCATTAAATCAAAGCGGAAGCCATCAATCTTAAATTCTTTAGCCCAGTATAAAACTGAATCAATAATAAATTTACGAATCATTCTTCTTTCAGTTGCTAAATCCGAATCACAACCACTAGAATTAGTTAATAATCCTTGGTTATCAAAACGGTATCCATACCCTGGGATTACTTTTTCAAACGGAAATTTTTTAATATCATAAACATGGTTATAAACAACATCCATTACTACTCTAATATTGTGTTTATGAAGATGGTCTACTAGTTCTCGTAATTCATTGATTCGCGCATATGGATCATTAGGATTAAGTGAATACCAGCCTTCAGGAACGTTATATTGTTCAGGGTTATATCCCCAGTTGTATAGTTTATCTGGAGCTAGTTCATCTACTCCCGCAAAATCAAAAATCGGTAAAAGTTGAACATGAGTTACTCCTAGACTTTTTAAATAATCAATTCCTGCGAAGTTTCCTTTAGGTGTTTTTAAGTTTTCTTCGGTAAAACTTTTATATTTACCAGGATAAGTAGCATTTACTGATTCACTAATTGTGAAGTCACGAACGTGAGCTTCATAAATTATCGCATCAGTAATTGTCCCACTAAAACGGGGTCTTTGGAATTTCATTTTATATAATTTAGAAGTGTCTATTACATAACTATATTCCGCATTAGCACTACTACTTCTTCCATATGGATCAGTTAGTAAATGTTTTTGACCATTTACATAAGAAATATAACGATAACGGTATCCTTCATAGTTTCCGCGAAGGCGTAAATACCAAACACCTTGGTTATCGTATTCCATATCAATAATCTCAACATTACCTTCTTTACTAGTTAATTCTAACTTCATATATTTCGCAGTTGGTGTCCAAATTTTAAATTTAGTTCTATCTCTTCTAAAACTTGATCCTAAGTCAGATTGTTCATAATAATAAATATCATCAAATAGCTCAGTTCTAACAATTTTACCAGTAAACAGTTCACTAGTTTGATTAAAATCATCATAAATAAAGTATGTTTGATTTAATAAGATATACCCATCAAAACGGGTAACGTATTTTCTTTCTTCACCGATTAATTCACTAGAAATGATTTCTAAATCAATTTCTTCATCGTTCCCTATAACTTTAAAGTACTCAACAAAATCGTTCCGATATTTCAGAGGAACGATTATTGTAATTTCATTAAAATTATCTAAATAAGAATAGTATTTACTCATTTGTATCTCCCATTTCTAGTATTAATTCATCGACTTTCTTTAAGGCGTAACTTTTTAAACTTTCATATTCATTATCTAAAGTACCATTTATTACTTGATACTTCAAATCATCTACAATAATAGATATCCATGATTTTTTTCTTAAAGCAGTTAATTTTAAAATATCTTCTCCTTTAAAAACTAAATCACAAACATCTTTAATTGGTAACATTTTATCAAGCATTTTAATTAAGTTCTCTTGATCTTGATAACCAAGTAAAAAATTAATTCTATTCGCTAATAAACAATCTTCTAAGCCATATGAATAAACAAGAAGTTTATTAAACTGATCAACTTTCGTTACTTCATGAAGGTTTGTTATTTTCGTAATTAAGCGTTTTTCTTTATTAGAAAAACGCCAAACATCTTGTACATCTCCTAAAATATAACAAATAATATAAGCTTCGATTGGACTAACTTGTTCTTTTAAAGTACTTATATATTTTAAACCATTACTAAGCCCGTATAACACTTGATCAACTTCTGATTGAAGTAAATATTGTAAAGCTTTTTGATAATATTTTCCTTTAAAGATTTGGTTTAATTCATTCATTACTCTTTCAATCGAAATATTAGCAATTAAAGCTTTTTGTTCTTTAATTGCTTTTAATGTCTTTTCTTCTATCTCAAAGTTTAATTTACTAACAAAACGAAAAGCTCGTAAGATTCTTAATGAATCTTCTGTAAACCGTTTAGAAGGATCGTTAATTGTTTTAATCATGCGCTTTTTAATATCAGCTATTCCATTATAATAATCACTAATTTTTTCATTTTCATCCATAATTAAAGCATTCATTGTAAAATCTCTTCTCGCTAAATCATCAGTTATTTTTTTTGAATAAACTACTTCACTAGGGTGACGATTATCTAAATATTGGCCATCACTTCTAAAAGTAGTAACTTCAAATTTAGCTTTGCCTTTTAAAACAGTAACGCTCCCATACTTTTTCCCTGTTTCTTTAACGTTATCAAATAAAGCAATAACTTCAGTTGGGGTAGCTGATGTGGTAATATCAATATCATTTGATGGAAGCTTTAAAAAGCGATCACGAACATATCCCCCGACAAAATAAGCGTCATATCCTGCGCTCTTTAATTTAAGAATTACTTCCTTTGCTTTTTCAAATTGTTTATCCATCTAAATCACCAACAAGATTATACTATAAAATTGCCTTTTTTTCCATAGTAATCAATGATATTCCCCTAGATAATAACTTATGTTATAATGAAGACGGTGATAATTATGAAAAGTATTAAAACAACAGTTAAAACAGAATTAGTTATTAATAAAAGCACTTTTATTGATTATTTACTCCCAGTAAGTAATCTTGATGAAGTCAAAGATAATTTAGCTAATCTTTTAAAAAGGTATCCTGATGCATCTCATCATACTTATGCCTACCTTTTAGGAAATAACCAAGAAATTCAAAAGTATAGTGATAACGGTGAACCTAGTAAAACTGCGGGTTATCCAATGATGGAAGTTTTAAAAAAGCATCACCTAACGAATGTCTTAAATGTTTGTATCCGTTATTTTGGAGGGATTAAGCTAGGGGCTGGAGGTCTAACTAGAGCTTACACTAAAAGTTGCGCAGAAGCAGTCTTAAAAGCGAGTTTTACAAGTCTTAAAAATTACAGTAACTTAGCAATTACGATTCCGTTTGACCAAATTGGTAATGTTGAGAAATATCTTCGTGATAATTTAACTTTATTAGATACAAAATATAGTGAGGATGTTTGTTATCTTGTCGATATAGAAACTTCTGAATTACCTACTTTTAAAACCTTAATCGGTAATTTTACTAAAGGAAAAGCTAAAATTATAACCCTTAAAACCTATGATAAATATGAATAAGGAAGCAGAAATTCTGCTTCCTTTTTAGTTGGCAATGCTCCCAGTTAAATAGATTAAATTAATAATTGCTTTTGTAAATAAATAAGTAAAAATAATCGTACTTAAAATATAAAGAATTTGGATTTGCCAAACAAAGCCTTTTTTAAAAAACTTTGATAAATCAATAGCGTTAAACGCCATAAAGACAAACGGGAAAGTAATAAAGAAAATTACTAATTCTAAAATATGTAATGTTTGCGGATCCATTTTTCTCTCCTATCTTGTAATACTATCAGGAAGACTTATATCATCTTCCCCTGAAATAATAATTACAACGTTATTTGGTAAACAAGTAAGGGGGGTTAAAGGGGATGAACTCCAACCTTGAATTTGACAAATATGTTTTGGAGAGATTTCCTCAATAACTCTTACTTGATGGTTTTTATATTCAATAACAACGTCACCGTTAGTTCCGCTAACTGTATATAAAAAACTATCTTCATTAATTTTAACAATCTTAGTATTATCAATAATCCGGTATGTTCCATCTTCTAAATAAATTTCTAAAATTTCCTCATCTTGATAAAGCACAACTGCACTGCCATTTTCTAAATTAGTAGTGCTTAAAAGTTGTTTGGCTGCAAAATATGCAAATAAAGCAACAATTGTAATACTAATAATTAAGATAAAATCTGCTTTTTTCATTTTATCACCGCTTCTTTAATTCATAAGTTATTATAGCATAAATTATAAAAAAAGATAATTTAAACAGTTACTTTCTAATTTTTAAGGAGTGATTGTTTTACTAGTTTTTTATGGAGATAATGTTATAATATTACTTAGATTATCAGAAAGGATTAAAACAATGAAAAAAATCTTAAATATAAGTCTCATCCTTTTAATAGTTTTAACGTTATCAGGATGTACAAATAGTGAAGATAAAGGCCTTTTCTTCAAAGTAAATGGCGAAGATACTATCTATCTTTTAAAAGGTGAAGCTTATCGTGATTTAGGATTTGTTGCTAAAGATGAAGGGATAGATATTTCTAGTTATGTAACAGTAAATAATCTTGTTAATACTAGTGAAGCAGGAAGTTATATTATTACTTACATATTGGATTACGAAGGTAAAGAAACCGTCATCACAAGAACTGTTTATGTAGAATACCAAAATCCTTCCTGCACTTTAATTGAAGGGACTAACATTTTAGAATGTAGTGAAAGTTGGTCTTCTTATTTAAATACTTTAATTACTATTGATATTTATTTTGATAGAACTACAACTTTAGATAGTGAAGTTATCTTTCATAATATGTTAAATATTATCGCGAAATACCATATGTTAAGTGATAAATATAATTCTTACAGTGGCCTTGTTAATCTTAAAAATATTAATGATAATCCAGAGGAAACTCATCAACTGAGTGATGAATTATTCACGTTAATTAGTTATTCGTTAGAAAACCAAAAAGACTTAGAAGATTATTTTAATATTGCCCTTGGTCCGGTTATCAATATTTGGCATGACTACCGTGAAAACTGTTTAGTAAATGAAATTTGTGAAGTTCCAGACCATCAGACGTTGTTTTCTCAAAAAGATTATACTCTATCAAAGAACATTATTTTAGATGAAGAAAACAAAACAATTACAATGCAAGAAAACATGAGTCTAGATTTAGGTGGGGTTGCTAAAGGCTATATTTCAAAAATGTTAATCGACTATTTAAATTCATTACCTTTAGAAGGTTACTTATTAAACAATGGTGAATCTAATGTTTCTGTTGGTGGAACTAATCCAAAAAGGGAAAATGGTAAATTTGTAATTGGAATTACAAACCCTGTCGATATTTCATCATTATATGAAGTTATCGTCATCAATGATGGAGATCAAATTGTTACTAGTGGTGACTACCAACAATATTATATGGTTGATGATGTTTTATACCACCATATTATTAGTAATACAACTTTAGTTCCTGAAAGTTATTGTCATAGTGTAAGTGTTGTTTATAGTGATCCTGCTTTAGCTGATATTTATTCAACCGCACTCTTTTTAATGAGCATTTATGATGGCCTTGATTTTGTCAACAACATTGATGGCCTTGAAGCTATTTGGTATGGAATAGATGGAAAAACTTACTATAGTGAAAACTTTAAATTATTATATCTTCAACCTTATTAAAAAGAAAAGCGAGACCTTTATATAAAAGGCTCGCTTTTTAAATATTAATGGCTTTTTCTGATATCTCAATAAATTTATTAGCAACAAGGCCGGTAAAAATCCCGGTTGGAATGGCAATTAAAAATAACAAAGGAAAATAATATAGCAATTCTGGAACAGCTAAAATAATCATTGCCATAATTACTTGTCCTAATGAATGGCCAAGTGATCCCATTACTGAAACGGAAATAATGCTAAATGATTTTAACTTATAAAAAAGTACCATCATTAAATAAGCAAGCGTCCCTCCTGACAAACTTAAATAGAAAGTTGGAGCACCAATTGTTCCTCTTAACAACCCGACTAAAAAGATTCTTAAAATAACAATCATGGCCGCATCTTTTTCTCCATACAAACTTAGGACAACTAGCGTCATAATATTCGCAAGACCAAGTTTTGCTCCCGGAATTGAAAAAGATGGAATAAAAGACTCGACAATGCTTAAGACAATACTAATTGCTAAAAAAATCCCTAAGGTAACTAATCGTTTTGTTTTCATAAAATCACCTTTGCTTTTATTAATTTATCTTTTTAATTGTAACATTTATCTTTTTGTTAAGCAATGGAGTAAAAAGAAAAGACGTGAATTTTCACGTCTATTTTTTTGATAAATCGTAGTAAGCAATTCCAATAGCACCTGTTCCAGTATGACAACCAATAACTGGAGTAATTGGTGCTTGCATATTTTTATGATTTGGATATTTATCGAAAATTGCTTTTTTAACAAATTCAATTGCTTCTAAATTATCTGATGTTTCGTATAAAACTACAAAGTCATCCATTTTAGCTAAGTCATTTAAAACAATCTCAACAAGTCGAATTAAGGCTTTTTTCGCAGTTCTAACTTTTTCATGTGATTCAATTTTACCTTCTAACGTTACTTCTAAAATTGGTTTAATTTTCAACATACTTCCAATAAACCCACCAGCTCCACTTAATCTACCATTGGCAATAAATAATCTTAAATTATCTACTAATAAATAATGCTTTTTTCTTGAAACTAGGTCTTCTAAAAATGCAACAATTTGTTTAGCACTTTTTCCTTCTTCTATTAATTTTAAAGCTTCTAAAGAAAAATACCCTTCAGCCGGTCCAGCGTTCAATGTGTCAACAACATGGATTTTTAATTTTCCTTTATATTGTTTTTGTCCCATTACTGCGACTTGGTACGACCCACTTAATAACGAAGAAATTGTCGTTATGATAACTTCATCGTATCCTTCAGCTTCAACTTCTTTAAGAAGTTCTAGTAATTCACCAATAGATGGCAATGAAGACGATGGTACAAGTGATTTATCATTTTCTAACATATTATAAAACTTTTCAGCAGTTAATTCTACAAAATCATTATATTCTTTACCGCCAGCTAGAATCTTTAATCTTAAGATTTTTAAATTTTTGTTTTTAAGGTTTAAATAATCTAAACTTCCTGTGCTTGTTGCGATTACAGCTATTTTACTCATTATTATCTTCCTTTCGACTTTCACGTTTATTTAATAAATGATAAAGGATAGTGAGTGGCCACCATAAAATTGCAATTGCAGGAATTACTGACCATATGGTATTTGGAAAGAAATACAAATTAATATAAATAATAATACTAATTATAATAATACTTCCAATTACACTAAACAATAAATCATTTTTATAATGGTTAATTGTTTTTCTCCGTTTTTCCTTTTTATGTTTCTTTTCAGTTAAATCAATAAAATCTTCAACTGTTCCAAATTCTAAAACAGTTTTATCAATGGCTGCTTGTTTACTCATCCCTGCTTCCATCAAATCTTCAACTTTTTCTGTTAAGGACAATATCACTGTTTCCATAATTTCATCTTTCCCTTCTTTAGGGAAATCTCTAAATGTATGTTTGACAAAATTTTCTATTCTTTTCATTTTTCATCCTCCAAAAGTGTTTCTAAAACACTTTTTAATTCCATCCACTCAAGGATTTTTTGTGAGTAATATGCTTTCCCAAGGGCGGTGATTTTATAATATCGTCTTTTCCCACCATGAGATTTTTCCCCTATATAAGAATCTATAAGGTGTCTTTTTTGTAATCTTGAGACAACAGAATATAAGGTTGCTTCCTTAATTTGGAATCTTTTATCTGTTCTATTATTTATACAGTTAGATATTTCATAGCCATACATGTCTTTTTCAATAATTAATTTTAAAATTACGCTTTCAAGATGACCTCTAATGATGTCAGAGCTTATCATATGAAACACCTCCTATATTCACAATTATGGTGTAATTTTAACAAAATCACATCTAAAAGTAAAGATAATTAATCCTTATTTAACCTAGTATTTTTTTTTGAAATAATTACTTAAGTTTTCAAGAGATTGTAATAAAACTTCATCTTCTTCTAAATGCATATCAGCAAAAACGGCATCAATCATTTCATCATGAAACTCATTATGGATTGCCAAAACGTTTTTAGCTTCATCTGTTAACGTAACAATCACTTTACGTTTATCATCATTTTCACGACGACGTTCAACAAAACCTTTTTCTACTAAACGACTGATTGATGTTGTTAGAGTTCCAACTGTCACTCTTAACCGTTTTGCAATATTTGTCATTGTTGGAACATTTGTTTTACTAATTGCTTCTAAAACATGAACTTCATTCATTGATAATCTAACTCCACGATCTCGTAAAGTTTGTCCTTCAATGCTTAAGATACGGTTAAATACTTCTACTAAAAGTTCGTTAATAACTTCTTTTGGCGACTCCATAAAACATCTCCTTTTTAAATTTTATTTTGAATATCAAAGCATACAAAAAAATTTTACACTTTTTATTGCCTTTTGTCAAACAAAGAAGCAAAGTTATTTGCTTTGCTTCGCTTTAATATATTTATCCATTTCAAGACTAGCTGCTTTCCCTGCTCCCATCGCTAAAATAACAGTTGCAGCACCACTAACAACGTCTCCTCCAGCGAAAACTCCTGGGATTGATGTTTGGTGATTATTAGTTACAATTCTTCCCCATTGATCAACTTCAAGATCAGTTGTTGATTCTTTTAAGATTGGGTTTGGTCTTTGGCCAATTGAAATAATACATGAATCAAGGTCAAAGACTTTAAAAGTATTAGTCGGCATTGGTCTTCTCCGTCCAGATTTATCTTTTTCACCAAGTTCCATGATTTCACATCTTACTTGTTTTAACCGATAGTTTTCACCAATGAATTCTACAGGATTAAGCAATAATCTAAAATCAACATCTTCTTCAATAGCGTGATGAATTTCTTCAAGTCTTGCAGGTAAAGCATCCATATCACGACGGTATAAAATAAAGACTTCTTCAGCCCCTAAACGTTTCGCAGTTCTCGCAGCATCCATTGCGACATTTCCACCACCAACGATTGCGACTTTATTTCCAACTTTAACTGGCGTAGCTGAATTTGGGAAATCAGAAGATTTCATTAAATTAACACGGGTTAGAAATTCATTTGCGTAATAAATTCCACTTAGATTTTCACCAGGAACGCCTAAAGGACTAGGAAGGCCAGCCCCACTACCTAAAAAGAGGGCTTCATATCCTTCTTCATTCATCATTTGATCAATCGTAATTGATTTTCCAATAACAACATTTTTATGGAATTTAACTCCCATTCTTTTCAAACGATCAATTTCCGTTGTTACAATATCTTTTGGTAATCTAAAATCAGGAATTCCGTATTTTAGGACTCCCCCAAAATCATGGAGGGCTTCAAAAATATCAACTGAATATCCCATTCTACGCATTTCAGCAGCGTTAGCAAGACCTGCTGGGCCACTTCCAACGATTCCAATTTTAATATGATTATCGATAATTTTAGTTTCTTTTAAAACATCATTTTCAAGGGAATAATCTCCTAAAAATCTTTCAAGTGCTCCAATTGATACTGGATCACCCTTAATACCAACAATACAAGCTTGTTCACATTGTTTTTCTTGAGGACAAACACGCCCACAAACTGATGGTAAAATATTTGAATCATAAATTGTAAAATAGGCATCGTCAAGTTTATTTTCAACTAATTCTCCAATAAACTTTGGAATATTAATTGAAACTGGACAAGCCGGAACACAACGCGGATTTTTACAGTCTAAACAGCGTGATGCTTCTAATTTGGCCTCTGCTAAAGTGTAGCCACAAGCTACTTCCTCAAAATTGGTTTTTCTAATGTCTTTATCTAAGACAGGCATTACTACTCTCGGACCTTTCATTTTGTCACCAACTTCATATTACAAATATGTTCTTCTTCATGATAATAATCTTGGCGAGCAATTAATTCATCAAAATTAACACCCTCACCTGGGAAATCCGGACCATCAATACAAGCAAAGAAAGTTTTTCCATTAATTGAAACACGGCAATTTCCACACATTCCTGTTCCATCAATCATTACTGGATTTAAAGAAACATCTGTTGATACATGATATTTTTTATTTAAAATAACAACATACTTCATCATTACTAGTGGTCCAATTGCAATGGTGTGATCATACTGTTTTTCTTTGTAAAGTTTTGGTAACACATCTGTTACAAACCCTTTAGTCCCAACAGACCCATCGTCTGTTGCGATATAAATGTTTTCACAATATTTTTCATATTTATCGAGTAAAATAAGATAATCTTCACTCCGAGCCCCGATGACTAAATCAACCTTAACCCCACGGCGGTGATATTCTTTTAACTGTGGTAAAAGAGGGGCAGCCCCAACTCCACCGGCAATCCCTAAAACTGTTTTTAAATCTCTAATATGAGCCGCTTTGCCAAGTGGTCCCACAAAGTCAGCCACAGAGTCCCCAACGTTTAAAGTTCCTAAAAGTCTTGTTGAATAGCCAAGTTTTTGATATATAATTGAAACATTTTCTCCTTCAACATCAACAATCGTTAAAGGAATTCTTTCCCCTTTGTCATCAACCCTTAGAATAATAAAATGTCCCGCTAAAGCATTTTTTGCTACCATTGGAGCGTGGATGACCATTAAATCTACATCTTTATTAAGGTTTTTCTTTTCAATAATTTCGTACATTATCTCACCTATCTCTTCTTGATTATCATGGTAAACAATCATGGATTTCATTCGCTTTTAAAATACTCTTACTCTCATATTATATCAAAAATAAACGATATCTCAAAACAAAAATAATGATTAAAAAAAGATGTCAACTTTTAAACATCTAATTTATTTTTAAATGATTTTTTCTTAAAATATTAAGTAAGAAAAAGTAAAATATACTCATAATTATCGCTAAAATGAAAAAACTTATTTTTAAACTATACAGATCACCAATCATCCCAATAATCGGAAAGATAATAATCATTATAATACTAAACATTAGCCCTGAAAAACTTAAGGCTGTCGCCCTTGTTTCTGAGGGAATTATCTTATTAATATATCCAGTTAATACAACATAGAAAATACTATCTAAAAAGCCTAAGAAGATAAACGGTAAAAAAATAATTTCATCTACTAAGATTAACCAAAAAGAAACAGTCATTAATAACGGAACAATAATTAATATTTTTCTTTCTTGATATTTCTTTTCTAACTTATAGGCTAAAATCCCACCAAAAGCAGCAAGTAAAGAATGTACTCCTAATAAAACACCAATTATAAAATAAGAATATCCTAATAAATTTAAATAGTTTTGCAAATACATAAATAAGACCGTAATTGGCGCAGCCATCATTGCACCAATAATAATTAAATATAATAATCTTTTACTTTGAAAAACCACTTTTGTACTTTTAACATAATGCTCAATCATCATATCTTTAAAAGAATGATGTTTTTTTCTTTTAGCTAATGGGGTTTCATGCATTAATAAAATAACCATTAAAGCTAAAAAGTAAAACAAGGCAGTTATTTCAAAAGTTAAATTAAAACTAACCATTGCGATGTAACCCCCAACAAATAAACTAATACTAGAACCTAGTTGAAATAAGACTTCTTTTTTACCGTTAACTTTCATATAATCATCTTCTTTTTTAAGGAAGATTAATGAATCATATACTAATGCTTCGCCACTTCCTGATTCAAAAGTATAACTTAATCCACAGAAGAAAAAAGCAAGGGCAATTAAAATAAAGTTACTTGATAAAATCATCAGAGCAATATAAATAAAATAACTAATAATTCCTAAAGTACGACTAAACTTTCTTCCATATAAATCAGCAATTATCCCAGTAGGAACTTCCATCGTTAAACTCGTTAAATGAAAAACTGTCTCAACCATCCCAATTTGAAATAAACTAAAACCTTTAAAAGCAAGGAATAATAACCAAATTCCATTGGATAAGTTAACATTCCTTAAAAAAGTATGAAGATACTCTAAGGTAATATTCTTTTTATATTTCAATATTTTCATCAGTTAGTTCTTCACCGCAGTAAATACAATATTGATCTTCTAACACATTTTGTTTCCCACATTTTTCACAAGTGACAATAGTAAGCCCCATTGCCTTTAGTTTTTCTATTTCTAATTCCTTGTCTTTTAAAAATATTTTTAAAGTCATTAAGGAAACAACTGAAATAATCCCTAATAAGGTAATAACACTTCCAACAAAAAAGATAATCATCGATGCTGCAAAGTAAGAGAGAATTAACATCATAATTCCTATACTCACAACTATATATCCACTAACTGTTAATGCTTTATAATTTTTCATAGTTTTTTCTCATTTCTTTTTAGTTTAAATTAGCATGACATTTTTCACAAACGGTTAAATATCCAGGATTTAAATGTCCACAATATTCACATACTAATTCAGCTTTTAAATTTGCCCCACATTTTGGACAAAAATCACTATTTACATCAATTTCTACTTCACAGACAGGACACTCCATCTTTACTTCTAATCTTTTCGCAAATTGAGCTGTATTAAGTTGTTTAGCAATGTACATAAAGAAGCTAACGATAATAATTATGATTACTGCTGGTAAAACATAAGCATTACTTCCTAAGGCAACATAAATCATTAATAATGCAAAAGCGGCAATGGCTAAAGACAAAATTACAATAAATAAATATAAAAATGATGGTTTTTTCATTTTTTTTCACCCCTAATATAATTCTAAAATTGTTTCACCTTGATTTAATGTTGGTTTTCTTCTTCTTATTCTTTTACTTCTCAATTTATTAGGATTTCTAACCATATCTTTTAAAACACTACCCCCATGGTATCCATGAATCACTAAAATTTCTTTTACAGAAGGATCACAACTAACAATAAATTTTTCTAAAATTTTAATTGCATCATATTCAACATAGCCATGAATATCTATTTCTTCCATTATTTTTCCCCTTTCAGACTAACTATTTTTAAAGGATTTTCCGTGTATTTTCTTCTCCCATACTTTTCTAAATGTTCCTTTACTATTTCATCCATTAAAGCAGGGTTATCTTTCATTTTTTCAGCTTTCTTTAAATCTACCCCTTGGGTCAACGGACAACTTTGAAGACAAACTCCACAATCCGTTCCAACTTTAGTCCACATTTCATAACATAAAACATCATCAAACTTATAAAATTTTCGCCCGTTTACAATTCTTGGTAAATGGGTAATGCAGTTTGTCGGACAATTAATCAAACAAAGGGAACATCTTTTACAAAACTCCACCAGCCCAAAATCAATTGGGGAATCAGGTTCTAACTCTAAGTTAGTAAAAACAGCTCCAAGGCGAACATTATCCCCATGTTCTAAGGTTACTAAATGATTACTTAGACCAATTTCTCCAAGCCCAGCGTCATAAGCTAAAGGAACAAGCGGTGCTAAATATAACTCACTGCTGTTTAAAAAAGCATCATAGCCAAGTGATTTTAAATATACACTCAAACGTGCTCCTACTTGTGCTACTTTTAAGTAGCCTTCTTCTGTTGCTAATAGCTCTTCAAAATGAGGAGCACGGTTCATCATTTCTAAATCCATTTTTATCGTAAAAACAATCGCCGTTTTATAGTTAGCTTTAATCTTTTGATTATAACTATCAATTCCTAAAGCTTCACTTAATCCACCCCTATGAGAATAATATGAAGATTCATCTAAAGTTGTTATCCCAACATTCGTTGCCCCATAATATTTAGTAATTTCTTTAATATTTTCACTAAACGATTTAGAAATATTTTGTTTTTCTTTTACTGCGTAATTATCAACAAGATCATGCAGTGATTTTATAAAAAGTTTATTATTACTAATTAAAGGAGAAAATAACTTTTTAAAGTTATTATCTTCATTCAAGTTATCACGAAAACTAATCCCTCTTAAATGATCGTCATTTAATTGATAATCAGGATTTTTACGATAAAAATCTTCATACTCTTTTGAACCCTTAACTAGCCCTATCCTAGAAAACAGGGTTTCTCTTTCATCATACTTCTTCATCAAACCACCTATAACAATTATAACATAGATAATGATTGCTTTGAATTAATTATTTCATTTGAAAATCTTTTGGCTTTAACCTATAATAAAGGAAACAAAAGAGGAGTTTTATGATGGTAAAACTAAAAGCAAAAATGAAAGAATTGTTGGAATATTTAAAAGCCCCCAATAAATTGTTTGACACTGTCAAATTCTTTTTTGTAGCTTTTATTATTCTTTCTTCTGGTTATCTAATTCTTAACTATGTTCCCTTTGTCGCGAAATATGATCATTACATTATTGTAACAGGTAGTATGGAACCAATTATTAGTGTGAATGATGTAGTAATCATTGATACTAGTGTTAAGGTAGATAATTTAGAGATTGGCGATATCATCGCTTTTAAAACAGATATTAATGATGACGGCAAAGATGATGTCGTCGTGCATTATTTATCATCAATCAATGATATTAACGGTATCAAAACCTATAAAACTCACCCTGAGGTAAGTAATACCGAAGATGACTGGGATTTGCATGATGAAGATATTTTAGGACTACATACTTTAACAATTCCTAAAATCGGAGGAGTTTTAAGATTTGCAACTTCAACAATCGGAAGAGTAACTTTACTAATTGATATAGTTGTAATCTATTTTTTATTCGAATTTATTTTAGATCCTAAAAAGGAAGAGATTACCGAAGAAAAAACCAATTAGATACTCTTAAGCGTGAGTTTGAAATATTTACTCGTTTTTTTGATACGGTTAAGCGCTACTTTAAATAGTAAAAACCTTGACATCAAACGATAAATATAGTATTTTAATTATAGTTAAAGGCAAAACTAACGAAAGTTAGTGACGCAAAACTAAAGGGCCTTCAAACGATGGTAGCCAGTTGCATTATCCTTTTATAGGATGATGCTTATTTTATAAAAAAAAGGAAAAGGAGAAAAAAGATGAAAAGAAAACTATTAGCAGTCCTTATCGTTACTTTACTATTCGCAGGAACAGGAGTAGCATATGGATATTGGGATAATTTAGTTGTAGAAGAAAATGATGTTACAATTACAGTAGGTAAAGGTGTTACTTTAAGTGTCAGTGTTAAAGACGCTATTCCTAGTGGTGTATTAGTTCCTAGTGGAGCAGTATTAAAATCAGGAGATTTAACACAAGTACAATTTTCTTATAATGTTAAATTAGATCAGGCAGTAACTACCGATCTTGATTTATCAGTTGTCGCAGATAATGTTAAAATCAATGGTAGCACAACTAATGCTGGTCTTGTCAACATCTCAATTACAGATGATAACAGTGGTAAAGTTAACTCAACTGATGTTGTTGTTACAATTACTGTTACTTTAACAGAACCTGCTGATTTAGCAGCTTACCAAGCAATATACGATCAAGATATTACATTTGATTTAACTTTTACAGCAACTCAATAATCTTAGACATTTAAAAAACAAAACAATTAAATTAAATATGAAAAATAGAAGAGCTATAACTACAGTCTTCTTTTTTCATTTATAGAGAATGGTGGTGATTTTATGACAATTAGTTCAACTTTTAAGAAAATCCTTATATTGGCCTCTTTTGCCATAATTTTTTCAACCAGTTCAATCATTGGTTATTCCCACTGGGACTTACTTAATGACACCGAACAAAACACAATTACAATTGGCGAGTGGCGTACCCCTATTTCAACAGCCCAAGAGTTTTATGATTACTTAACAAAAGATGATAGTGTTTCAGGTGATAGTTACTATTTAGTTAATGATATTGATTTTACTAATTTCACATGGGAATTAGATGCTGATAATAATGACATTGTTTTTAGAGGAACGCTTGATGGCGATGGTTATACTGTTAGTAATTTAACTATTTATTCTAATAGTGATAGTTATAAAAGAATTGGGATTTTTCCTGAAATTAACGGGGGAACTGTTAAAAACATTGTTTTTGATACAGTTGAATTAAGTTTAGGACCTGATGCTCTAGATGCGAGTAACTTCAGAGGCGGAATTGTCGCTGGTGAAATAAGTGGTGGAAGTACTACTTTAGTTACTAATATCACATTAATTGACTGTGGAGTTCGTGCTACCCGCGCTGCGGGAGCTGGAGGAATTGTTGGTTATGTAATGGGAACAAATACCGAACTAACAATTACTAATATTAAAGAAACTAACCTTAAAGTGTTTAATAAAAAAGCAGACTCTGGCGGAATTATTGGCCAAATCAATAAAAACACTAAATCAGTAACAATTAGTGATGTTGATATTCAAGGAGAAGTTCATTCCTATAATAGTCCTTCATATACCGGAGGCGTTGTTGGTAAAGTAGAAGAAGGGGCAACTGTTAGTATTTCTAATGCAATCATTGAAACTAGTACTAAAAATACTTTAGAGACTAGTTCAACATATAATAATAACTATTCTAAAAAATATTTAGGAGGAATTATTGGTTATAATGATACTGATAGTGCAAAACTTAATATTGAATATGTATTCTTTACTGGTGACTTAATTACTAACTGGAAAAGTAAAGCTAAATATATTGGAACAGCTATTGGTAAAAACGATGGAACATACACAATGTCAGATACTTACTATTCAAAAGTAATGTTCAAAAATGCTGATGGTTCTACAAGTTATACTCCTGAAAGTAACTATACCGGGATTTTTGCTGATCTAGTTAATGAAGATACAATGCCGAGTGTTTCTTGGTGGAATAATTTTGCTGCTAACTTTGATAGTAGTTTATGGGCACAAGATTCGAACGGACGACTTTATTTAATTCGGTAACTAAAACATAAAATAAAAGTTGTGAAGAAAATTCTTCACAACTTTTTTAATGGTTAATTTTTAGCTATATATTCTTTAATAGCATCAACGTCTTTATCGCCTCTACCTGATAAATTAACAATAATGATTTTATCTTTACTTAAAGTCGGTGCTAACTTAATAGCTTGAGCAATGGCGTGACTTGATTCAATTGCGGGAATAATTCCTTCACTGCGTGATAACTCCATAAAAGCATCAACTGCTTCTTGATCAGTTACTGCTTCATAAGTTACACGTTTAATATCTTGTAAATAAGCATGTTCTGGACCAACTCCCGGATAATCTAATCCTGCAGAAATCGAATATACTGGACTAATGTTATTATCTTCATCCATTACAACTTTAGTATTCATTCCGTGGATAATCCCTTCTTTTCCTAGGGTCATTGTAGCCGCATGCATTTTAGTTTCTAGTCCTTTCCCAGCTGCTTCTACCCCAATCATTTTAACATCTTTATGTGGCAAAAACTCAGTGAATAATCCTATAGCGTTACTGCCACCACCAACGCAAGCAATTAGATAATCAGGTAAACGTTGTTCCTGTTCTTTAATTTGTTTAATTGCTTCTTCACCAATAATCTTTTGAAAAGTTTTAACAATTGTTGGATAAGGATGCGGTCCAACAACACTACCTAATAAATAAAAAGTATCTTCAATTCTTTCTACCCATTTAGATATCGCAAAATCAACCGCATCAGCTAAAGTTTTTGTTCCACTCTCTACTGGCGTGACTTTAGCCCCTAAAAGTTCCATTCTAAAAACATTTAAGTGTTGTCTTTCCATATCAGTTTTTCCTTGGAAGATTTCACATTCCATTCCAAACATTGCGGCAACAGTCGCAGTAGCTACTCCATGTTGTCCTGCGCCAGTTTCTGCGATTATTTTCTTTTTTCCCATTCTTTTAGCGAGTAAGATTTGACCAAGCGTATTATTAATTTTATGAGCTCCCATATGGTTTAAATCTTCTCGTTTTAAATATATTTTAGCGCCCCCTAACTTATTAGTTAGTTGTTCAGCAAAATAAAGTGGGCTTGGTCTTCCAACGAAATATTTTAAATAATATTTATATTCCTCAATAAAAGTAGGATCTTTAATTGCTTCATTAAAAGCTTCTTCTAATTCATTTAACGCATCTATTACTACTTTAGGAACGTATTGTCCCCCAAATTTTCCAAATTGATTTTCCATTATTCTTTCTCCTTTTTAATTTAATGATTTTTTCTTTTGATTTTAATATTCTTTCTTTGATTTTCCGCTCTTCAAGGTCCCATCCTTAATTCCTCCTTATTCTATAAAAAAAGTCCTCTACACAAAATATGTGTAGAGGACGTATTTAACGTGGTGCCACCTCAGTTTTAGTTCTCAAAAGAACCCTCATTTAGATACAATCATATCCTAGCTCTGTAACGGGAGCTCCCGGAATTCCCTACTAATTTTTCAGGTCTTCTCTCATAGATCCATTCAGTAATTATTATTTTGCTAGGTTCCACCATCTCTAGCTCTCTTTAAAAACAATTTCTTACTTACTACTTCTACTCATCGATTTAACTTTTTAAAACTTTTTTAATTATTCGTTATCTGGAGTATAACATACTGGAGCATCATATGCAACCCCTTTTGTATCAACAGTAATGCTCGTAATGATGACTGGGACTGATGGTATTTCATTAGTTCCATCATTTAAATTAGCAATATAGTCAAGTACATTAAAACCTGAAGTCATTCCGCCAAAAGCTGCATATTCTTCATTTAAAAAATTACTTTTCGCATGCATTATAAAAAATTGGGAAGTAGCTGAATCATAATCGCCACCAATTCGTGCCATCGAAATTACACCACGGTCGTGGAGTAACGGATTTTCAAAGCCATTATTAGTCATTTCTCCTTCAATTGTACAAGCAGGATCATCAATTCTTCCCCCTTGAATCATAAAGTCTTTAATTACGCGATGAAATTCATTATCGGTATAAACCCCATCTTGAATATAAGCAATAAAACTATTAACAGTGTTAGGGGCAACACTTGGGAATAATTGAATGACAATATCCCCCATGCCTTCAACAGTAATTGTTACTACTGGATTTGTTAAGTTTAAATATTCAGCATATGGTAAATCTTGAAGATTTACATATACTTCATCTGGAACATCAAAAGTTGTTTCTTCAGGTACTTTGTCTTCCTTTTTACAGCCAGTTAAGCCAAAAGCAAGCACTAACGTTGATAATACTAATAATAGTTTTTTCATAATCCACCTCAAATTAATTTTTCTAAATCTAGTTGTTTTGTAAAGTCACCATCGCGTAATTTAATTAACAACTCAATGATTGCTTCATTTACTTCATTATTCGTGTTTTTTGTGAAACCACCAGAGTGGTTTGACAAAATAACATTATCTAATTCATAAAGGGGATAAGATGAAGGTTTCATCTTTTCTTTTCCTTTAGGATAATTATACCATACATCAGAAGCATACCCTTTTAAGGTTTGAGTAAGTAAAGCGTGATATAAAGCTTTTTCATCGACAATATTTCCCCGACCGACATTAATCAAATATTTACTCTTCATTCTTGATAGTAATCTTTCACTAAAAATTTCTTCTGTTGTTGGATTTAATGGTGCAGCAATAATTATTATATCACTTACTTGGACTAAATTGGTAAGGTTTTTTACTAAAATAATCTCGTTTGGATATGCTTTTCCGCGATCAATTGTATAAAAATCACAATCAAAGTCTTTTAACATCGCATGAATTCTTTTCCCTATTCTTCCATAGCCGAATAACCCCACTGATTTTCCAATAATACTTTCCCATGGATTTCTTCTAAAATCTTCTTTACTAGACCAGTAGCCTTCTTTTAATAAATTATGATAATAAACAGTTTTTCCAAGTAACGCTAAAGTTAAAGTTACAGCCTTTAAAGCAACATATTTACTTCTAACCGGAATAACGTATAACTGAAGGTTTTTTTCCTTCATAGCTTTTAAAGAAATCCCATTATGGCCAGTATAAGGAATTATAACCCCTCTTAAACTAGGGTTATAGTTTGTTTGATTATATTTCCCACTAATTAAATAATGACATTTCCTTACGTCACTAACAATTTCTACGCCTTTTAGTGGATGAGCCAATAAATAGTTTTGAATTTTTTCATGAGCTGCGGATACTTTCATCTTAGGCATCTCCTTAGTTAAGCCATTTTACTCCTTAAAATTTATTCTTGTTGTTGAAGATTTACTGCTGAATTAATTTGGTTTCTATATACGATATATTTGGTTACTAAAAATTCTGTAACTAAATTAGTTACCATCGTTAAAAATAATACTAAATATGGATTCCAATTAATATTGGTTAAAGCATCTCCCCACCACGTTGATAGCGGAGTAAAAATAGCGTAATAAATTGCTATTTTTGTCATCGCAACCGGAATATTAGCTGCAGACTTAAAAGTAAATTTTCGGTTTAAAGTAAAATTCCAAATAACGGATAAAATTAAAGCGATTAAATATGATGGCCAATAAATAAAATGGGCAAATTCAAATAACAAAGTAAAAGTTATTGCTTGAATAAGCCCTGCTGACATTGAAAATAATAAAAATTTGACCATTTGGATTAAACTTTCTTTTTTTGTTTCATTCATCTGTTTCACCTATTTTCATAATTCTTTAAAGTTATTATACCATTTTTTCTTTAAAACGTTTAAAATCTGAAATTATTTATCTTCTTTTAGTTTTTGTTGATCCCAAAAAGCAAGTAAATAGGATTCTAAATATCTACCTTTTTCGATTACTTGAAAATGGCTCCAATTATTCGGAAATAACCCTTGATATTTATAATGGCTATAACGGTCATCAAATAATACCGCAACTCCTTTATCTTCTTCACTGCGAATTACTCTTCCAACAGCCTGAATAACTTTATTCATTCCTGGATAAGTATACGCATAGTCAAACCCTTCATTAAATTCATTATCAAAATGGTTTCTTAAAAGCTCGTTATATTTATTAAATTGTGGCATCGCTACTCCAACAATTAAAACTCCATTTAACATATCGCCAAGATAATCAATTCCTTCACTAAAACTTCCCCCTAAAACAAAAAAGCCAACTAATGATTTCTCTTTTACTGTTTTAAACTCTTTTAACATCTTCGCGCGATCATAACTATTCATCTTTCTAGTTTGAACTAGTAAATAATAATCTTCACTATTAAACTCTTCTAACACCATTTCTAAATACACATAAGAAGGGAAAAAGACAATATAGTTTCCTACCTTTGCTTCTCCTAAGGCATAAATCGTGTCAATAATCCTTCCTACACTACGTTTGCGGTCTTTATATCTTGTTGATGTTGAATCATCAAGATATAACCCTAGATTACGCTGGTGAAAAGGCGAGGGAATCGCAATTGTTTTTCCTTTTCCTTTCGTTAAAAGTTTAACATAATAATCAACTGGAAATAAGGTTGCGCTAAAAAAGACAACTCCGCTAGCCCGTTTTTCAATTGTATCTAATAAATAATTAGCCGCATCTAAACAAGCTAAGGTAACTAATAAATCATCATTTACAAGTTCAATGATATATTTATAGTTTTCATTATAGTATTCACTTATTCTTACAAACTGCAGTAATTCAAAATACCCTTCGATTACTTTATCCCGATTAACAAACTTTTTATTATCTCCTAATACCTTATCTAGTTTATTAGTAATTACTTCAACTAAATTTAAAAGCTTAGGATCTAAGTTATCTTGATAATAAAACCGAATCTTTTCGATTTCTTTTTCTCTTTTAAAGTTATTTAAATAAATGATGACTTTTTTTAAATAACTTTTTACTGAAGGTTTTACTTTATTTGTTACTTTTATTAAGTTTTCTAATGTGGAAAGGTGTAAAGTAGCTGAATACATATTTCTCGAACGATTTACTAAATTATGGGCCTCATCAATTAAGAGTTTCGGAGAATAATAATCATCATCAAAATATCTAATTAAATGCACTCGAGGATCAAAAGCATAATTATAATCACAAATGATTAAATCAGAATAATTAGATAATTCTAAACTAAACTCATGCGGACAAATAGTATGGTATTCTCCATAGCTTTTAATTAACTCTTTATCATAGACATCATTATGAACAAAGATATCATTAACTGCCTCTCTTAACCGTGAGAAAAAGTTTTTAGCATATGGACAAATTTCAGGATCACAGTCAACCTTATCCATTAAACACATTGTTTCTTTGGAATTAATCACCGTTGTTTTACATACTAAGCCATTTTCTTTTAATAAGTTAACCGTATCTACAACAATCTTTTTTCCAGCGTTTTTCGCTGTTAAGTAAAAGATTTTTTCTTTTTCATTTTTAATTGTTTTTAAAGCTGAATATAAAGCCGCAACAGTTTTCCCAATTCCTGTTGGGGCAATACTGTATAAAATATCCTTTTTAACGAGGGTTTGATAGATTGCGCCCATAAACTTGTATTGTCCTTCCCGATACTCTGAAAAGGGAAATACTAGCCCTTCAATTGATTTTAACTTAGAAGCTTGATGTTCATTATAAAGTTCTAACCAAACAAGGTAAGTATTAATCGTTTTTTGAAAGAATTTTGTAAGTTGACTTAAATTATAACGTTTATTAAATGATTTAGTTTTATAATCACTAATTGCGATATAAGTAAGGCGAACATTTATTGATTTTAAGTGATGCATCGTTAAATACATATAGGCATACATTTTCACTTGCATTAAGTGTTCTGGCCGACTTTTTAAATCAAGTAAAGCAAGATCAGTTTTAGTGCTTTTAATTTCTTCGATAATTAGTTTATTATCTTCTTTTATTAAGCCATCCATTCTCCCGGTAATATAGAAACTATAGTTATCAACTTCATAAAGAGTTTTAACTGTTACTTCTTTTAAATCACCTTCACGATATTTATTTTGCAAGAAAAGATGAGCTTCAGTTCCTTCTAAAGCTCGTTTATTAGATTGGTATTCGCTTGTTAAGTCCCCACCTGCGTAAATAAATTTAACGATTTCTTTGGCAGTAATTTTAATTTCTTTCATGAAGATCACCTTAAAATAATTATAGCACTAAAAAAAGAGAATTCCTTCTCTTTTTTAGTTATTTTTTTGAAAAACAATGATCTTTTTATTGTTTGTTTCAATAATTTTTAAGTTATTTTTTTTAGCTATTATTGCCAAACTTTCTAAAGTATAAAAACTAATATGAGTAATATCTCTTTTATACCACCAAGTTAAAAACTCAGGCAACGCCATCGTTCTTAAATTAGTCATAATTACTAAGTATCCCCCCGGAATTAATAAGTTAGCCAGTTTAGTAAATTCTTGCATAGGGTTTTTAAAGTGTTCAACTACTTCTGTAGAAGTAATTAACTGATACTGACTATTTAAATAATCTAAATTATTATTAAAAAACGGATCATAATCAGTTACTTGATAGTTTTCTCTTAATAATAACTCTTTTAAAACTGGCCCTGGGCCACTTCCATATTCTAAAACCTTTTTAGTAATCTTTAAGGGTTTAATGTAATCATTAATTAAAGCCTTAAAGATATTAACATACCCTTCACTTTCAAAAGAGTTATGGTGAAGGTCATATTTTGCTTTTTCTGCTTCCAAAGTAACGTGGTGTTCTTTCTTTTTATAAATAAAGCCGCAACTTTCGCATACAGCGTAAGTTGCCTTTATTTGTGGATCAGTTAAAAAGCTAGTTTCACTATTACAAATTAAACATTTAGACATTGATACTAAATTTTTTATTTTTATTTTCGTGAACGATTTGATCAATAATGATGACAATAAATAAAAATAGTTCTTTATTATTTTCATCTAAAATATCAATTTCGTAAGTATCCCCAAACGAAACGACTTTTTTTGTAATTGAAGCAACTTCTACTTCATCTTTATAGATTTGGAAAGAATGAGCAAAAAGAGTTCCTTCAACATTGTATTCAGTATTCCCAACAGTTACTAAAAACTTTGGTTTAAAAGCTAGTAATCTTTTAATTTCGGCGAGTTCGTCATCATGTGGTGAGTAAATATTATAAAGCGGTAAAAATCTAAATAATTTTTTCTTAGCACTTAACGCTTGAGAACCATCCATCTTTAAAAGTTTGAGTTTATTAGTTAATGATAAAACTTTTCCTTCTACTTGATAAACATCTTTGTCATTATAATCTTTGACTGTGAATTTGTCTTTTAATGAAAAGACTTTTTGTTTGATATAGTATTTCATTTTCATTTCCTCCTTTAAATTACAAATAATCTTTCTCTAATTGATTGGGCAACAACAACCATCGCTAGCGCAATCAAGATGTTTTTATTATCCGCAAGTTCAATTTTATAGTAACGTTCATCTTCAATTTTAACAACTTTTAATTGGGCAACAACTGTATCATAATCATATAGTTTGTAGCCAATCTTCCAAACACTACCTTTACAACTAAAAACTTTATTATTATATTCAATCTTATGAAGATATTTAAGGCCAACAATAATCGCCATAACTTGTTTATTTTGGTCGTTCAATAATTGAAATCTTTTTTTAAATCTTAAAGGATTATAATTTACTTTATATTTCTTATTTTCCATTTCATCAGTAATATCTAAGCCATAAATTTTTGGAAGTTTTGCATGACGAATTGTAAAATAAAGTAAATCATCTTCACCTTTAAATTCAATCTCATTACGATTAAATACACTATTACATTTTACATAATATTTCATTTTTTACCCTCTTTCTTTTATTAAAAGCCTTTATAAATGTGTATCTAATTCTTTAACAAAAGCAGAATCAACTGTTAGAGCCTTTTTTGCCCAACTGCTTAAAACTTTTTTAACGACGTCATCTTTTACATTAAAATGTCTAAAAAAGTCTTTCTTCCGGTAAGGCATTGTTTTAAATTTAGTATTAAAACGGGCGTTAATATAATCAATATCAGCATATAACTCAATCACTTCTCTTTTTAAAGCATGATTACTATTAACATCACCATCAGTTATTGTAACTGTTTGATAGCCTTCTTTTTCAAGTTGTTCTTTAATGTATTGAATATTTCCATATCCGCCACAAGGAATAACCCGATAATCTTGAAACTTATTTAAAAGTTTCAAGGCCGTTTCAAACCAAGCAACATCATATTTTCCTTCAACTAGTAAAAGCTTTTTATGACGTATATTTTCAAAAGATGAGGTAATCGTTTTAATTTCTTTTTTAATATCGTCTTTATATAAAGCTTTAACTGAATAATCAAATTTTCCAACTACAGCTTTTGCTTTTGAAGTAAAAATTGTTTGATAAGCATATTCCGTAATTGCTTTTAAAGCATCTAACTCAAAATTATTTTCAAAATTATCAATCCCAATAATGGTTTTAGGATAAGTAATATTAGAAATCATCTTTAAATATTCATTTTTAGAAAATGATAAATCATCTTTGATATACATTTCATAACGCGTATCTAATTTAAAGAGGTTATAAATATTGTTTCCTAAAACTCCATCTAAATAGTCATATACCCGAAAAACTTTACTCTGATCAATCTTTTTCAAATCTTCTGTAAGATTAATTGTTAGTAAATCATTTAATAGTTTTGGGGGATATATCTCTTTGGGAATATATAAATATTTAATATGGTTTATTTCAAACATATCACCGATACACTTTTGATAGTTAATATGATAGTGCGGAGCACTATAAACTTTACGATAACGTTCATCATTAATATGAATTTCGATAATAATATCTTCATTCATATTTCTAACGTATTCAAAATGAAAGACATTATTAAAAAACAGATCAAGGGCTTCTAAAATTGTTGTCTTTCCTGAAGCATTAGTTCCGATAAATAAAGTGTTTTTATCAAGGGGAATATTTTCTCTTTCAAATACTTTATAATTCTTTATAAATAAATGATCAATCATTTTTTCACCTTGCTTTCTGAGGGTTCTTCTTATTTAATTATACGGTATTTCTCATAAATATTCAATCATTTACAGCCGATTCAAAGAAAAAAGGACGCGAGAGCGTCCCTTTTTTAGAGGTCATATTTGCTTAAAATTTCCGCCGGAGTTTTTCTTAATAAGTTAGATACAGGAAGAATTCCTGAAATAATATTAATCGCATAAATCAAGACTATTCCTGCCACTAAACTAAGGAATGAAATATGAATAAATTCAAAATAATCTTCAGTGACACTTTGGATTCGATATAAAATGTAAGTTGTGACTAAATAGCCGAGCAAGGATGTAAGGGAGGTAATTAAGACAATCTCCGTTACAAAGATTTTACGAATATCTCCTTTAGTAACTCCTAAAGCACGATAAACACTTACTTCATAAATTCTCGAAATTAAGGAAGAACGGATAATAAAGTAATAACTAACACTCATTGCTGTTAAGACAACAATTGTGAAGACAATTGTTCCTACACTATCAGTTAATCTTTCTAAGCGGTATTCCTTACTTTCTGCTTCAAATAAACTATGGGCTTTAACACTATTTGTTTTAAAGTATTCAACTGTTTTATTAATGTTATTAGAATAAGCATATAGTTCTGTCCCACGAGATTGAGCATTATAGTTATCGTTAAAATAAGCTTCTTTTAATGTTTCTAGTGGAAACATTATTTCTGGGATACTGTCACTAGTTGTTGTGTAAAGGGCTGCGGTATCAAAGGAAGCATTAAATTCAAAGTATGATCTGTTAGCTAGCGGTGTAAGATCCTGTGGATCATCAAAAGCTAGTAACTGTGATGCCATTGTTGGAAGGGCTCCTTCACTAATTGTAATATCATCTTTAAAAACTTCATAAACTGCACGATGAGTTTCAATCATATACATTGTTGCTTCTTTAACAAAATAAACTGGATTATCAGTATCACTAATCCCAACAATATCAAGGAGGTATTCATAAGTTGTAGTTGGTCCTTCTAGTTTTAAAATAATCTTTAAGTTAAGTAAATCTTTTACTTCTGTAATTCCTAAATTTTGCATGGCTGGTTGTAAAACTAGTTTTTCCGCAACAGAATTATCAATCACGATTTCATGATAATTAGTAACGTTATGTCCTAAAATGATATCACTATCATCTAAATAATCACTGATTACTGGATTACTTGTTAAGGAATTACTAATCCCCCGAGCTTGATAAACTGAAGGCAAGCGAATATCCAAATTATTACTATTAGTAATTAAATTGATATAATCAATTGAGTCTTCATTTTCATAAGCCATTACTTCATCGTAAGTATCTAAATCATATTGGAAAACAACTGTTTCTTTTGCTCCTGTTAAAAATTTAGTAGGATCAACATTGTAAACATTAGCAAGCATTCCTACTGCTAGGGCAATTAAAATTGCTCCGCCAATAAAGCCTAAATAAAACAGTTTTCCAAGGCGAGTTGTTCCAGCTAGCCTTGTTAAGGCTAGCTTTAAAGATTCTTTAACAGTGATAACACTTCGTTTTTCAACTGTTAAATCCTCATTAATAATTTCTTCTAAATCAAAAGTTGATTCTAACATTTCACTTCGTTTTGCTTTTTTAAAGTGAGTATTATGAACTTTAACTTCTGAATCACTATCAATTAATTTTATTTTTTTGTAATCTGCTGATTTAATATCTAAATATAAAGTTTTATTTTTAACAATCAATCTTATCTTAAAGTTAGTTTCTAGTTCCTCATCTGAATACACTTCTAAATTAGTAACATCATCGTTTAAGGTTGATAACTGCTTTAAATCTTTTAAATAAATATCAGTATCATGTTTCATATCTAAATCAGTACTTGAATTATTTAAATAGTCCTCAACAATTTTACCATCGCGTAATTTAATTACGCGATCAGCATAAAAATCAGCTAATTCTTCTTCATGGGTTACTAAAATTACTAATTTAGTTTGCGAGATTTTTTTAATAATGTTCATAATCTCAATGGTATTTTTAGAATCTAAATTTCCTGTTGGTTCATCCGCAATAATTACTTTGGGATTTTTAGCTAAAGCACGCGCAATGGCAACCCGTTGTTGTTGCCCACCACTTAACTGATAAGCTCTTCTTTTACGGTAATTAATCATCCCAATATTTTCTAAAATATAATCAATTCTTTTATCTATTTCGTCTTTATCAACAACCCCAACCATTCTTAAAGTTAAGGCAATATTATCATAAACAGTTAAGTTAGTTAGTAAATTATAGTTTTGGAAAATATAACCAACTTCTTTATTTCTAATTTCATCCCATGTTTTTGATTTGTATCCTTTAATTTCTTTGTCACCAAAAACAATTGTTCCACTTTGAACTTTATCAAGTCCTCCTAAAACATTTAAAAGGGTTGTTTTACCACTTCCACTAGGGCCAAGTAAAACAACTAGTCCTTTACTAGGAAGTTCTAAAGATAAATCGTTAATAACGTGAATTTCATTACTTTTTTTACGGTTATAATACTTATTTAGTTTTTCAATTTTTATCATGATTCTCACCTACTCTTGTTTCAGTGAAGTAATCACTGATTTATCAAAGATTTTTTTATTAAATCTTCTTCCTAACATTACCGCAAGAACAATCATTAAGAAGAAAATAAAGAGATGGCTATAAACCGTAAAATAGCGTAAGTATCTCGGAATTTTAGAAACAATTTGTTCATTAACAATAAAGGCTGTCATCGTTAATATATATGCAAAAACTGTCGTATATATTAATTCAATAATTGTTACCCGATTTAAATCTTTTTTCGATGCGCCAATTGATCTTAAAATTAAATAATCTTTTTTCTTTGAGTTTTGAATGTTTTTTAAAACAATATAAGTAATAAAATAAATCACAATCATTAAGAACCCTAAAATAAAGGCTAAGTAAATTGAAGTAAAGATGGCAAAGACAGCACTAAACTGATCTGTGACAGCGTTAGGATAAATTGTGTTAAATCCTAAAGCATCAATTTCAGCAATTACTTTTTCAGCATCATAGCTGTCAAAAACTAATACTCCAACTTGATAAATCCCACTTGGCATTAAATTTTGTAAAGTTGTTTGACTCATTGCTATATAACTATAATCAATTCCACTTGGTTGATAAGTTCCTGTTATTTCTACTGTTACCTCATTTTCTTCAAATGCGGAATCACCTATTAAAGTAAATTGATACCCATCAATTACTGTTAGTGGATCGTCAAAATTGAATCCTAAATTTTCAAGTAATTCTGGAAGAGAATTACTTGAAATGTAAATTTCTCCATTAGGGATATTGTTATTAATAGAAATCCCTTCACTACCATACAAATAAAGACTATCCATATCATCATATAATAATCTAATCTTTACAGCGGGATCTCCCCAGTTAGCACTTTTTAAATATCCGCGAGAAATAACTTCTTCACTATCTAAAAAAGCATCACTAAAATACATTCTCCCTCGCCAATCTCCTAGGTTAACTGTTTCTACAATCCCACTAATAGTAAATTCTATACTCCCAGGAATATCACTAATATGATCAATATCGTAAGCATAACCATATCCTAAAACAATTTTATCGCCAACCTTATAGCCATCAATTTCTTCAATGACAACATCAAATTCATTTGTTGGATATGTTCCAGCCTTAAACTGACTAGGTTTAAGCATTTTAGCAGGATTCATATAATACTCTCTTGAATCAATCCATTTTTCTCCATCATTATAAGAAATTTCTTGATATGAATAAATTAATTCATCTAATATAACATCATGATTAATTACACTTCTTACTAATCTTAAGTTATTTAACTCCGTTAACTCCGCAGGAGTAAATTGAGAGTTATCAAATTTTGTAACAATAATCCGTGATTCGGTAACATTTCCAAAATAACCTCCTCCAAAAAAGTTACCACCTGAAGAGGTTTGACTAACATAATTACCATAGGAAAGCACAAAAATAACAACTGTAAAAATCGTAACAATTGTTGTAAAAATTGTCCTTCTTGGTGTTCTTAAAATATTTTTAAAACTAATTCCCATTAAGTCTCTAAAACTCATTGAAAAACTAGGAACAACAGTTTCAGCTGAAACTGTTTCTTGTTTTTTAATAATTTTATCTTCAACAACTTCACCATCAAATAAACGGATTTTACGAGTAGCATAAGGTGCTACTTGGTCATAGTTATGAGTAACAACAATAACCAATTTATCTTTTGATATTTCTTGAAGTAAGGCCATAATTACTTTTCCAGATTCACTATCTAAGTTACCAGTTGGTTCATCAGCAACAATAATCGGACAATCTTTAGCAAGTGCTCTAGCGATTACACAGCGTTGTTTCTGACCCCCTGATAATTTTGAAGCTTTATGATTAACATGACTAGTTAAGCCAACCTTGTCAATTAATTCTAAAGCTCGTGCTTTCCGTTTTTCTTTATCATACCCTTGAATTGTAAGAGCAACCATAACGTTTTCTAAAACGCTATAAGAATCAATAATATTATAGTTTTGAAAAACAAA
>Ga0164318_10000361_pt1 | contig 33227 bp, 29 predicted proteins | sample GuaBasSedimGuay9_FD_113734 | JGI IMG/M metagenome (GOLD analysis project Ga0164318, IMG submission 113734) | Subseafloor sediment microbial communities from Guaymas Basin, Gulf of California, Mexico - Guay9, Core 4571-4, 0-3 cm | ecosystem: Environmental > Aquatic > Marine > Hydrothermal vents...
CGGGCGGGACAGTGTTCGTTATTCATACGGGGGGCTAAGCTTTGGTGAACCGTCGCAGGGACGAACTTTTTCGCCAAGCTCCAAGACCTTGCCCGATCTGGCGCTGATAAATATAAGCGACCCCTTTGCCGGTTACGGGAACGAAGATGTAAGTCTGATATCCAATTATTCCGGGGCGGAGAAGATGGGCGGTGATTACACCTATGCCACCCGCGATCAACGCTATTACCGGATTGTTGCCAAACACCAGTTGCCGCGCGAGATCGGCTCGGTTTATGGTTCGTTTAGCTACGAAAGTCTGGGCGATGCCGCGCCCCGATGGAATGTCGATTGCCGCCTGCCGCATAACGGCGCCGAGAATGTCGAGCTTATGGGCGGGGCAAGTTTTGATCTGCTGACCAAATTCAAATCGGATGTGAAAGTACTGTACAAATCAGTTAAACGCGATTATTATGAGCATTGTTATTATTTCGATTACGAACATGCGCCGCGCGAGGAGTTCGAGATGTACAACGGCGAGCTCTCGGTCAACGGCTGGCTGATGAAAGACCTTTTCATCAATGCCGGATTCGGAATTGCCGGCGACGACAGCAAAACCGGCGATGGCGTCCTGTTCGATGACGTTGCGGCCTATGCAGAACAAAGGCCTAATCCCGGTACTGATCTATATTACCTTTTCTATAGATGGGATGACTTCTGGACTGTTACCGAGACAATTGATGAGGCTCATTATTATGATGCCTTTAAAAGATATAAAAGCAGTGCAATCAGCGGATTTCTTCAACTGAAAAAACAGATCAAGTATAATGCTGAAATCTGGTCTGATTTTGAATTTTCAAAATCGACATTCAGAAAGTATGTTAATTATTATCCGACAGTCGGATATAATACAGAATATGTGGATAATATCGGTTTTGATGCCCTGGGCAATGAGACCAATGATGAAAATGGTTTTGCCGATATTCCTAATCCAATGTGGCTTACTGCATCACTGGGCGGGAAACTTCTGGAAGATAAATACTTCATTAAAGGCGCAATCGATTTTGAGTTATTCGATCCTGGTGCACTTGTATTCCGTGATCCTTTAAATCCGCTTGATCCTGATGGAGTTAATGACTATCAATTGGATACCTCGGATATGACCGACGCCGACATCAAGAGCAACGTGGGTTTTCGGGCGGCGGTCGGTATATCTCTGACCGAATCGATTGATCTTTTCGGAAATGCTTCGATCAGTTATGCATATCCATCATATAATAGCCTATATAACGGTTATTCATTTATGGAGACAAGGATAGGCGCCGGTTCATATTATATTTTCTCAAATCCCGAACTTGACCCGGTAAAATACGCTAATCTGGAACTGGGAATTATGAGCACTTGTCGTGACATAAACACTGCTATATCCTATCAAAGGCGTCTTGAAGAAAATTCGATTGTAACTTCCCATGTATCGGGTATCCCCTATGCCTATGATATGCTGGCCTCGAGTGGCGGGCAGAACAGTACGAATGCAATTGTATTAAGCTGTCGGCAATCGGGAAATCATCTTCTAAGCGGATCTGTATCAGCAGAAATTGCATGGCATGATTGGTATATTTCGACAGAAGGACTCAACATAGCCTGGATGCATCCCTATGGGACACCACTTCCAAAGCAAAAATTTACCACCTACAAATTGTCGGGCTCGATTGGTTTGAATCCGAATGCGCTCGATCTCGATCGTGACAGGTTGTTTGGTAAGGTACTATCGCGTCTGGCAGTGAATCTGTCGTTTAATTATAGAGGCGGCCTGCGTTATACTCTCTTGGAACCTTATGCCGCCGTTAGCCTTGGTTCTGTACAACATCGGCCATTGTCGGAGATTGGAGCGAAGAAAGCCAAAGACTTTTTTGAAATCAACCTTGCCATTGCGGCGCATCTGGCCGATTTCCGCGGGGCAAAGATGTCGCTCAGCTTTGAGATCCTCAACCTGTTCGACCGGGATAATTATCTTGATGTCTACGGCGCTACCGGCGAGCCTGACTACGATGGATATGATCAAACAGAGGAATATGATGCCCGTGTAGTAAATTATGAAAATGACCCGCTTGACAGTTCCGGACTGACATTCGCCGAGAAATACTCGCTCAAACAGGATGATCCGAACAATTATTATCGCCCGCGGATGTTCCGGATACTGGCCCGTCTGGAGTTTTAGGCTGATCGCCGGGTAATGGCAATTAAAATGTGAAAATAAATTGCAGAGGTGGGTTTTGTAAACCGCCTTTTTATTTTGGGGCTTTGTTTACACACCCCTGAATCCCCTCTCAAGAGGGGACTAAAAATTGATAATGCTATTAAATTATCGTATGGTCAATCATATATTTCCATGGCGATAATGATTTTATTAAGTAATCTATTTGATGTATTTATTTCTTCAACCCCTCTGGAGAGGGGTACCCGATAGCCGCCAACGGCGGATGGAGGGCGGGGTGTGTAAACCGGGCCCCGATATCAGATAAAACCTTATCTTATTTATCTGCTTTATCTGCAACTTTCATTTTATTCTTTCGTCTCATATAATAATTGACTAATATAATCCCGCAATTCTATTGGAAGGTATATTCAAAAGAGGAAGGACCACAATGAGGGCTATTAAAATTATCTTACTGATGGCGGCGGGTGTGCTGATGTTTTCATCGGTGTCGGCCGGGCCATTGACCAATTTCCAGGGCGGAATCAATCTCCTGCTCGGATTTCCGCAGGGTGATTTTAAGGATGAAATCAATAAAACCGGGGTCGGGATCGGCGGCGAATTCATCTATTCACCCGGAAACTCGCTGTTTGGGATCGGAGCCTCGCTCGGTTTTATGGTGTACGGGCACGAGACCCGCTCGGAGCCGTTCAGCTATACCATCCCCAATGTTTTTGTCGATGTCACCACCGACAACAATATATTTCTGGGGCATCTGCTGGTAAGGATACAACCGAAACTCGGCCCGATCAGACCTTATGGCGAAGGACTTATCGGTATGAATTATCTCTACACCAAGACATCGATTAAGGATCAGGGGGATATCGGCGAGACTATCGCGAGTTCGACCGATTTCGAAGACGCTGTATTCAGTTATGGTGTCGGCGGCGGAATGATGGTTCAGCTTTATTCCGGCGACCCGACCGGGGGAAAACTGTGGCGGCTAATGCTTGATCTCAGGATGCGTTATATCATCGGCGGCGAGGCGGAGTATCTCAAAGAGGGTTCTATCACTTTTGAGGATCTGAATGTTTATTATGATGTCAGTAAATCCAAGACCGACCTGATGACGGCGCATATCGGCCTGGCATTCGAGTTCTAGGAAACTTGATTTTATAAAATTTCAGGGACAGGTATAAAAGCCTGTCTCTTTTTACATAATCCACCTACTTCATCAGCAGCATCTTCTTGGCTTCTTTGAAATCGCCCGTCTTGATTTCGTAGAAATATATTCCTGACCGAACCGTGTAACCATCCTCGTCGGTACCATCCCAATTGATCGTGTACTGTCCCGCCTCCTGTCTGGTATTGACCAGCCTTTTGATTTTCCGGCCGAGAGTGTTATAGATGGAAATCTCGACATCGGTTTTTGACATCAGCGAATATTTGATGCTGGTCGATGCGTTAAACGGATTCGGATAATTCTGCGACAGGATGAATTTACCGGGAAGAGTCGGCCGATTATCATCGGGTGTATCGCTTGGTTCATGCTCATAAGAATAAACCCCGTCACCGAGTGTGGCAAACCATACCACACCCGAAACTGTGACAGCGATATCTGTGACCGAAGCATTACTTCCGATTCCGGTGAATCGATTGAATGTCGTCCAGACAGCACCGTCGAATTGCGATATCCAGACCTGGTTCGGATTAGTCCAGCTATGGCCGACCCAGATATATCCAAGACTGTCCATCGCCACTGCAGTGACCGCTCCCGGAGCAAGACCGTCGCCGGCCTCGGTATAATCGACCCATTCCGATCCCCGGTCGAATCTATTGAGTCCGGTATTGGTGCCGAACCAGATGTAGCCTGAGGGATCCTGCATGATGACATTGACAGTATCGTCGAGCAAACCGCTGTTCGACTCCTCGTACGTGGTCCAGTTACCGTCGAGATCGAGTTTCGAAACTCCATTACGTGTCCCAAACCATTTGTTTCCGTCGCTGTCAATCAGCGATGCCAGGATATTATTACCGGCCAGACCGCTGTCGATAGTATAATGGGCTACCGTGGTGGTGTCGGCATCATGTTTGACGACACCCGCGCCGAATGTCCCCAGCCAGAGGAAACCGGAGTCATCGACCACCATCGTCTTGATATCGACATAATCCAGATGATCTTCCTGATTAAACTGATCCCACTCCGATACACCATCGAAACTTCCAACACCGAATGTGGTCGCGAACCATAAATTACCTGCCGGATCGGAGGTTATATCATTGATGGCGTCGTTGATCAAACCATTGAAATGATTATATACGGGCCAGTCGTTACCGTCGAATTTTTGCACCCCCGCCCCGCCGCTTCCGAACCAGATATTTCCGGCTTCGTCGGCGTAAAGAGAATTTACATAATTGCTGACAAGATTTTCCAATTCGTCATACGCTGTCCAATCGGCCTGAACCAATGTGAAAAAGAGCGACAAAATCAAAACCAATATGAAAATCTTTAAGTATTTGAATTCCATTTTTTTCTCCTTGTTTTATTATATGACGTAAAAACTAAGATAATATAGCAATAAAGTTGGCCCAAATAAATACCGGCCTTACTCGCCCTGAGATTGCTTTATAAAATGAGCGGGTGGAAAAGCCGCAATCATAACTTTTCAGCTTGCAAAAAAAGCAATCGCGTATTATCTTTAACTTATTGAGCGACAATAAAGTAATATGTCGTTAGCAATTGCCCAACGGCACAATGAAGTGTGATATTTTTTTATCGGGTCGGCAATAATGATGAGGAATTGGCGTGATGAATATTAAATTATTTATATCGGCTTTTTTATTATGTGCATTGATTCTTTCTAGTTTTGCTTTGTCCGGCGAGATTGCACCGGAACTTACCGCCCGGATATCGAACTTGTCCGGTGATGATATGATCCCGGTTATCATCACGCTAAAAAAGCCGGCCTATAAATCAAATCTTAAATCCGATATGGCCAAACGTTACAAAACTGCCGCAGAGCGTCATCTGGCCGGGGTGGAACAATTAAAAAGCGAGGCCGCGACACTTCAAGGCGATCTTATATCATCATTAAATCAATTACAGCAATCCGGGCTTGCCGAAAATGTAAAAAGCCGCTGGATAATTAACGGCGTCACCGCCGACCTGGCCCGATCCGAGATTGCAGACATCGCTTCACGTCCCGATGTTGCGATGGTATATGAACTCCCCGGATTACATCTGGTCGAATCATCATCTGATTATGCCGCTGCATCTCCGCAACTGCTGTCATCGTCCCCGGAACCGAATATTAAGCTGGTGGGAGCCGATTCGGCCTGGGCGCTGGGATATAACGGCGCCGGACGGATTGTCTGTTCATTCGATACCGGGGTCGAGGGGATTCACCCGGCGTTATTCGACAAATGGAAGGGACATGACGGCGACTCAGCCGCGGCCTGGTTTGATCCTATCGGCATGGAATCGTTTCCGCATGTCTTTGGTTTTCTGGGCGATGACGGTACCCACGGAACTCATACAATGGGTATTATGGTGGGGGCGTGTGATACCATGCGATTTGATAAAGACAGTATCGGGATCGCTCCGGGCGCCAAATGGATTTCCGCGGCGGTCGTCAGCCTGGCAGGTGTTTCCCTTATCGATGCTTTCGAATGGGCGGCCGATCCCGACGGCGATCCGAATACCATCAGCGATGTTCCCGATGTTATTAACCACAGTTGGTATAATTTGGAGCTCGATTGCAGTGATTATTTCCACGAGATGATAGAGAACACCGAGGCGCTTGGTATTGTAAATGTATTCGCCGGCGGAAATAGCGGTCCCAATTCCCGCACTATGACGAATCCGGCAAATCTGGCCTTCGATTCTCTCGACTGCTTTGCGGTTGGATCGATTTATTACGGCGACAGTATCGTCTCCGGATACTCTTCGCGAGGTCCATCTGACTGTAACCCGCTTTCGATTGATATGATCAAGCCGAACCTGGTCGCCCCCGGCGACAGTATCTGGTCATCGACCGGGTCAAATTATGTGTCCCGCGCAAGCGGGACCTCGATGGCGGCGCCGCATGTATCCGGAGCGGTGGCGATTCTGCGTCAGTATGCTCCCGATGCCACTGTCGATGAAATCAAGCAGGCGCTTATTGCTGGCGCGGTGCACCCGTCAATGGGTGAACCGTACCCGAACAACAATTACGGCTGGGGCGTGCTTTACATTCCGTCGGCACTCGAAGCGCTCGACTCAATCATGCATTCCCCCGTCGCAGATCTGCGCATCTACTCTTTCGATCAAAATCCGGTACTCCCCGGCGATACCGTTTCGGGCACGGTGGTGATAAAAAATGTTGGATCGGATATCGATGGTGTCATTGCAAACATCGCGGCGACGGCCGATGGGATGGATCTGCTGGTCAATTCCCTCCAATTCGGGACAATTTCATCCGGCGATACCGCCCACAGCGACATACCGTTCCGTGCCCTGGTGCATGATACCGTGACCACCGGGACATTGCTTTCTGTGGATATCGAGATGACCGGGGCCGGGGGTTATCTCAATCCGGCTCACCTGTATATCAGGGTCGGAACCGCACCCGAAGTTTCATATTACACGCACAGCAACGGTGCGCTGGATTTCACCATTTCCAATTTCGGAGAGTACGGTTTCGCCTTTTATTCTTTTTACCCGCTCAATTACAGCGGATTTCGTTATCTCGACATGACCCGGAATGACCTGTTCGAGGGCGCTTTTCTGGTCGGTACCGATTCGGCCCATATATCGGATGGTGTCCGCAACATAGCCGGGGAACCGGACAATGATTTTGCGGTCGCTCCCGGCGGGGATCTGGTTGTCTGTACGCCCGGAACCAAAGCGGATCAGCAGACCTATTCGGTCTTTGATGACAGTAAGGCCGAAAATCCGATTGGTCTGGAAATTACCCAGAAAACTTACACATGGAACGATCCCCCCGCAGACAACATTGTCATTATGGAATATATCATAAAAAATGTCTCCGACAGTCTTATCGATAGTATCTATGCCGGTCTATTAATGGACTGGGATTTGCATTCGGGCCGAATTGATAGCGGCAACTATAATCCGGACAGTGATATGGGATATATGTGGCATGGGCTGACCGGGTCCCCTGATGTCGTGCAGGCCAAGTACCGCGGGATATGTGTTCTCAGCGAGGAAGGCATGACGACACATAAGATGGTATCGATTAATGAGCAGTCTAATACCAAGTACACCCTTTCGGAAGGAACGAAATACCAGGCGATTGCCTCGAATATTCTTGGCGGAAATCCCTTCAACATGGAGGCCGATTTCTGGGTGACTGTCGGTACCGGACCGTTTAACCTGGCGCCGGGGACAATGGACACAGCGGTGTTCGCATTGGTGGCCGCCGATACGACACTTGACAATCTCATTGCCGCGGCGGCCGAGGCCCGAAATATGTATGATATCGTGACCAATATCGAGATTATCGATAATGAAATTCTTCCGGAAAGATTCGCACTTGATCAGAATTATCCCAACCCATTTAATCCATCGACGACGATTTCGTTTTCGCTGACAAAACGATCTCATGTTGAATTATCGATTTACAATCTTCTCGGGCAAAAAGTGATCAATCTGATCGACAAGGAACTTTCGGCCGGAAATTACAGGACATCATGGGATGGGCGCGATAAATTCGGGGATGAAACGGCCGGCGGGGTATATTTTTACCGGCTGAAGACGGGTGAATCGAGTCAGACACGCAAGATGGTTCTTCTGAAATAGGCTGAAGTTAATCAACGGCTTGCGGGCGGGTAAAATAGTCAAAAACGGACCTGTTTCAGGAACAATTGGCTATAATTTGTGTTGACAAAACCATAAAATTTTATATACTAGCGGCACGCTTTTGCGTCCCCATCGTCTAGCCCGGTCTAGGACACTGCCCTTTCACGGCGGCAACAGGGGTTCGAATCCCCTTGGGGACGCCAAAATTTACGGATCGGCGGTTCACTTTCGAACCGCCGATTTTGTTTGGCTTCTTCTATTTACGTGAAATACCCCGCCCCTCAAATCGTTTTTGACCAAGCGGTTTGTTTATTGGTTTGCAGATTTACTATGGAATAGTATATTAACAATCTTGAAAAAATAAGCGTAGTTGTTCTGATATGCTGAAACAAAAAATGAATGATATAAAAGTCCTGATCAGCGAAAGGGGTTATATCGACCGGTATCGCTACCTGGTTATGGCTCTGCTTCTGAATGTGCCGGTCATCTATGTCATTCTCATGCTGGATGTGAAACAGGCCGATTTTACACTTCTGAGCTGGTTCTATATCTCTACGGTCATCCTGGGTTATTATGTTTTGCCATTGCTGATTGTCTCAAGTGCTCTATTTATGCTTTTATTCCCATTCAGAAGACTCCTTTATTTTGTCACCGGCGCCGTGACGGTGATTTTTGTATTTTATCTTTTGATAGATCACTTCGTCTATGTCATCGCTAAGATACATATCGATCTTTTCTGGCTTGAGTGGATAATAAACGATCTCGATGCGTTCGGCCTGCAGCCCTCCACATTCCGCAATGTCCTGCTGGTTCTGCTGGGTATTATCGCATTGGAATTCGGTATTTTCCAAATTGCAAAGAAAATAAAAAAACCGAAATATATGATCCTGATATTCTCGGTATTATTAATCCTTGCCTTTGCCGCCAGTCAGATTATCCATGTCGTCGCCTATCAGCAGAACTACAGCCGGATAACCAGCCTTACGCCCTATTTCCCGATTTATGTTCCTGTAACATCCCATAAGAACGCCGATAAGTTCGGGAACCTGATTCCCATTTCCGAGGATGACGCTCAGGCTGTATCGGGTGATTTGAACAGCTCACTATATTATCCGCGGGCTGAATTGAAATATTCGACACAGTCCGACACGGCACTTCCCAATCTCGTTATTATTTTTCTGGAAAGCTGGCGGATCGAAATGATGAATGACACAGTAACCCCGAATATATTCGCCTTATCTCAAAAATCCTCGGTATTTACCAATCATTTCTGTTCCGGGAATTCGACAATTGCAGGGACATTCGGTCTGTTCTACGGAATTCATCCGACATATTGGACAGCCGTGAAGGCCAATAGTGCCATAATCGATAATCCGGTATTGATCGATCATCTCAAAGAAAAACAATACGCCTTTGGCATCTATGCCAGATCCAATTTTGTTCGACACAAGATCAAGGATGCTATTTTCCGCGGGATCGAGGTTCATGAATCATTTGCCGGGAAGACTAAAATCGAGCAGGACAGGGATATGACCGACCGGGTTATCTCTTTCATCCGCGAGCAGACAAACAGATCGAATCCATTCATGGCTTTTACATTTTACAAATCCAATCACTTTCCCTACGAGTATCCCCCGGAGGACTCCATCTTTATGCCGGCTGAAGATATCAACCTTATGTTTGCTGATGATGACACTGACCCTGTGTACTATCGGAATGACTACATGAATTCGACTCACTATGTCGATGCACTCATAGGCGATATTATAAGGCAACTGGATTCGCTCGGACAGATGGAAAAGACTATTGTCGTTATCACCACCGACCATTCCGATGAACTGAATGACAATCGGGCCAACTACTGGGGCCACGGCAGTAATTTCACAAAATATCAGTCAATGGTACCATTTGTTCTTTATATACCCGGCCGGAAACCCGCGCAGATCGATTATACTACCTCGCATATTGATTTGGTGCCGACTCTTATGCAAGAAGTTTTCGGTTGCGAGAACGATATTGATGACTACAGCAACGGGAGAAATCTTTTCGAGAAGCCGAACGGTATTCGTCCGATCGTAGTCGGAAGCTATGTCAATCATGCCTTTGTGATAGAAGACAATGTTTACGAGATATACCCGATGTACACGAAAAAGTATAAGCTTGATAATATCGAAGAAAAAGCATCTCCCCCTCCCCCGGATATTTTAAAAAAAATAATGGATGAAATAAATCATTTTTATAAAAATAGCGATTCCGATCAAGACGGTATAACCGGGAAGTGATTGCTCTTCCCTTGATCAGCGGCGGCTTGGATTTCATGAGTCGCCAGAAGATTTGAAATTGTGATTTCCAACCTATTGCCGTTCTCTCGATTAAAAGTTATATTGAAAAATCAAAAAAGCATTAGGGCATGCCGTAAATTCTTTCCGTTTTTGATGTGTGTCCGGATAACAGAATAAACAGCCGTGACCGGCATATTAAGAGGTAGCCATGTATCAAAAAAACAGGATCATGCAGGGAATAGCTCTTCTTATTCAAGTGACCATAATTATGGTTCTTATTACAGGTTTTATCTCCGCAGAGACGAGAAGCCTGGTAAGAGATTCAATCCCCGACAAATACAAATGGGATTTAAGTCATATCTATCCTGACTGGTCGGCGTGGGAAACCGACCTAGCCAGACTGGAGCCTCTTATTGATTCCTTTCAGGCTTTGCAGGGTTCGCTTTCCGGAAGCGCAGATAATCTTCTCAATGCTTTCAGGATGCGTGACAGAATAGACAGGCTGTTCGACAGTGTCTCCACTTATGTCGGATTGAAATATACCACCGACCAGCGTAATAACCAAATCGGCGCCAGATATCAAAGAGCCCGGGTTTTAAGAAAAAAGAACAGAATCAGCAGATCGTGGTTCAGCCCCGAATTGCTTCGGATAAACAGAGATATTCTGCAGTCCTGGCTGGCCGGTAAGCCTGCCCTGAATGTATATCGGCTCGAAATCGAGATGGAAATCCGCAGGCAGAAGCATACTCTCGATGCGGCCCGGGAACAACTGCTTTCCTATTTTTCGAGTTTTCAGGGTTCCCCGGTACGGATTTATAATGCTTTGACCACCGCCGATAAAAAACATCCGATTGTCGAGATTGCCGACAGCGGTATTGTAACATTGACCGATGGGCGATATATGAATTTGCTTTCGACCAGCCGGAATCAGGCTGACAGAGCTCTGGCTTTTGACAGTATGATGACAACCCACAGCAACAAAGAGAACACCTTTGCCGCCATTTATAATTCAGTCCTGCAACGCGACTGGGCGACGGCCCAGGCGCGTAATTATGCCACCACTCTTGAAAGTTATCTTGACCATGACAATATCCCCACTGATGTTTTCACGAATCTGATAAAAACGGTCAAAGAAAATTCCGGGGCAATCAGAAGGTATTTTACGCTAAAGAAAAAGATGTTGGGGCTTGAGGAATTTCATATGTATGACCGTTACGCGCCGCTTACAGATTTCGATGCGACCTATGAATATGATGATATTGTCGATTGGATCATCGAATCGGTCGAACCGCTTGGTCCGAAATATCAATCCAGGGTAAGAGAAGGATTTGAGAACCGCTGGATCGACGTTTATGAAAATGAGGGCAAAAACTCCGGCGGTTTTTGTTCGGGTGTCTATGGGGTCCATCCTTATATTCTGGTAAATTATAATGAGACTATCGGCGAGATGTTTACAGTAGCCCACGAGATGGGTCATGCTTTGCATTCGGTTCTTGCCAATGAAAACCAGCCCTATGCCACAACCGGCTATTCGATTTTTGTCGCCGAAGTCGCCTCGACAGGGGCGGAGAATTTGCTGCTGCGTTATCTATTGAGTAAAACACAGGATCCAAAGGAAAGAATTCATCTCCTGCAAAAAACAATCGACGGTCTTTATGGGACATTTTATCGTCAGGTTCTTTTTGCCGATTTCGAGTGGCGCGCTCACAAGATGGTGGAAAGCGGAGAGCCGGTGACGGCCAAATCCCTGAATGAATTATACTTGCAGGTCATTGACGATTTTTACGGCGACACCATGGCAAAGGATTCCCTGCTTGGATATTACTGGACAAGTGTCCCGCATTTTTACTTCGGGCCTTACTACGTATATAAATATGCCACCAGCTATGCGGCATCGACACACCTGATTAACAGGATCATGTCAAGCGATGGAGCCGGGAAACAAAAGGCTGTCGACAGATACCTGGGCCTGCTCAAAGCGGGCGGCAGCGACTATCCGATGAATCTGCTGAAAAATTCCGGAGTGGATATGTCCGACCCTGAGACCTATCTGGCCATTATAAGACTTACCGATGAACTGGTGTCGCAACTGGAGTCGGAGATGGCGAAGTTGGAATAATATGAACGGCCCAAAATACCCGGTGTCGATTCAACGATACTCTGCGGCGGCCTCACGGGCCAGGTCAACCAGGGCCCAGTATGGCGGTGTGTAGCCGTTCTGTTCTTTGAATCGCAAGGCCGATGTAATCAACTGTTTTTTTATCTTTCGGTGTTTTTGTGAAAACCACTCGTTTTGCAGGGCGGCGGTTGCATTCATTCCCTCTGGTATGGGACCTATTCCGCCGAAAAGGTTCAGAACCATACTATACAGCCGGGCAATTCTTGCAGTCGGCAGCATGTACCAATCATAATCGAGCTGATCTCCCCGATCAGCGCCTTCGAGCATGACATCCACTACCGCATTGTCCAGGTGATCCTTGTATAATGTTTCATGATCGCGCCACTCGGCCACGACCCGGATCTGTGAGTCGTATTCGAGATCGGATGGCTCCTGGGTGGTGAAATGTTTTACACCGAATGCGGCCAGCCATGATTTCACTCCGGGGCTCGAGATATGTGATAATGCCGACCACAGCCGGATGCCGACATGGCGGTATGCATCCGAAACCACCTCGGAGCAGAATAGTCTTGAGGACTCCCCCGTGTCCATAGTGAAATCATACGGAATATGTTCGGTAAACGCCCTTTGAAGAGCGTGCTCCGCTGCTTTATGAGGAAGCATCGGGTCGGAGCGCATGGCCGGCAAATCGGACCGGAGTCGGAGGATCATCACTCTAAGTTTCGTGTCTCTGAAATAATCATCAATAGCCGCAACCGCCACACCCATTTCGATATGCGACTCGATCATCGAAATGGCGCCGGTGTTTTTATCGATATACAGTAGCGCGGCATGAGAAAAATTGCCGGGATAGTCATTGCCGCGGGCGATCAGGGCCGAAGTCGGCGCGCCGCCGCGAGAAATAAGAATGTCGCCGCTGTGAACAGTGACACCGAGAATTTCCGCCGAGGGTGTGGCCGATGGTTCTTCGGTTTCTATGATTACTCCCGGTATTGCGTGTTCTAGTGACTGCAGAATGATTTCCTCGATAGCTGTCCGACAGCCGTACAAAAGTCGATAAATACGATCACGTGCCGGCCCGGCGTTCATATCCCATCCGGCAGACTGGTTTTTTACGGACTTTCGTAAACGGCTATAATAATTTGCATATTCCGGCAGCCGTAACGGGCAGGCGGCCAATACTACACTAAGTTCAAAAAAAGCGGTTTCCATTTCTGTAAACAAAGGGACATCGGGTGAGAAAGTATCTGATTCAACAATAATAAGAAGACTGTCGATCCGGGTCAAATCCGAAGAAATTTGATCAGCAAGACCGTCACATCCGACAGCCCTTGCCTTTTGAAATCTGTTTTCGAGTAATGACCAGTATTCATTGCTGTCCCAGGCAAAAGGTTGCTTATCTGTGCCGGGCACCAGAGGCAGTGCGGTGTCAGGTATCAGTAAGAGTAAATAACAAATGCATAGAAGTGCAATGATGCCTGCAAACCATCTTGTAAATCTGTATTTCATACACAATTATAATTTTATTATAGATTTTTAATCAAAGCCCGGATAGCATTATCACTGCCGTTTTAAAATGCTCCCGTTCTTATGTCAAAGTAAAATATAAACCCGACAATTCATACATATTTGTAAGAAGTCGGGGTTAAAAAAAGATATTCGGCGTATGATGCTTTATTATATTGAATCAAAATACTTCAACACGAATTTTCATGATAAGGCGTCCATGCCTGCCCGGGCCGCCTCCCATCCCAAAATAGCCTTTTTTCTGTTGCTTCCCCATCGATAGCGGTAGATAATGCCGGTTTTTGCGATTACCCGATGACACGGAATGAGATATGCAACCGGGTTGACCGCAACGGCATGCCCGACAGCGCGGACCGCATTCGGCTGTCCGATTATAGCGGCAATATCCTGATAGCTCACAAGGGATCCCTCGGGAATGGTCAACAGTGCGCGCCAGACATTTACCTGGAAATTTGTACCCTTAAGCAGTAGTCTAAATTTGCTCTTTTTATTGGCAGTTTTGGATGTGAATATATTTTCAACAATGGATTCTGTCACTTTTGAATTTTCGGCAAATATCGCATTGGGCCATAAATTCTGCAAGTGGTTCAATGATTTCGTCTTATTGATGGAATCGAGAAATCCGAGGTGGCATATTCCCCTGTCCGTTTTTGCGATCAGACACTCACCGAAAATAGTATGATGATGACCGTATTCGATCCTAAGACCGGTTCCATATTGCTTGTATTCACCGGGGGTCATAGCGTCGAAGGTGACAAACAGGTCATGAAGACGCCCGGGGCCGGAAAGGCCCGTATCCAACGATGCGTCAAGCAGATTTCCTGATTCCGCCAGTTTATCTTTGGCGTATTCAAGAGTCAGAAATTGCATGAATCGAACCGGGCTGATACCGGCCCAGCGTTTGAACAGCCGATGAAAATGGTATTTGCTTAGATTAACGCTTTTTGCGATTTCATCAAGATCAGGCCGTGACTTGAAATTGGCTTCAATAAATTTGATAGCCTGTTCGATTCGCCGATAATCCTCGGACAATTGTGATAATCTCTTTTTGGTCATGGTTCAAGTATAACTTTGTCCGGCAAACAATTCCACCCAAATCTTGCCTTTATTTACAAAAAGTACCGACACTCGGACGCAGAGCCGGGGTTCAATACTATACTAAAGTGTATTTGTTTATTTTCTTGGAAGTAAAAATCAGTAAGATGAGTAATAGCATAAAGTAAACAATCATAGCAAATTATACCGGACATCAAAACATAAAAAGGAGCAGGGTAGTTAATTATCCTTGTGAATTTTACAATTTTTGTGTTTCCATGACAATTCCATGACAATTGAGTTTTGATATTATTATAGATTGGGCCTCACAATGATGAAACTAAGACAAAGAAAAGCTGAGAAATAACAGGATTGGGATTGAAAAAAATGGAATTCGGCATAATTGGTTCATCGGTCTGGCAACAAAATCTTCCTCTACTTGAATCACTGACTCTTGATCGCGAAGACAAAATCGAAAAGCTTCATCAATTGAAGGCAAAGCTTGAAATCAGCGAATTGATTTATCTGGCCACCTGTAATCGCGTGGAGTTTATTTATGCTTCAACTGGCAGATTTTCGAACAGCGAAATTTTCCATCGCCTTCTTGATTTCTTCTTTTCCGGTGGAAAGAAAATCAATTTTTTCCCGAATGACTTTTATCAGTATTCCGGCCGTGATGCCATAACCCATCTTTTCAGGACGGTTTCATCTCTGGAATCGCTGGTGATGGGAGAGGCGCAGATCGCCGGACAATTCAAATCTGCTTATGTCGAAGCCATCGAGTCCGGACTGGCCGGTCCGTTTCTCAGCAAACTTGCGGATCAGGCCCTCAATGTGGCCAAAAAAATTAAGCGCGAGACTGAAATAGGCAAGGGTGCTCAGTCGATGGCCTCGCTGGCCTTTTCCGAGCTGGAGGCGCATTTGAAGGATCGCCGGGATGCGACCATCGCTCTGATCGGGGCCGGTGAAATGACGCTTAAATTTGCCAAGTATATCAATAAGGCTGGCCTTGGTAATGTTCTTTTTGTAAATCGTTCACATGATAAAGCTGAAAAGCTTGCCGATGAATTCGGGGGCCGGGCGGCAGCATTAAACGATTTTTTGCTAGCTCCAGTAGCTATGCAGGCTATTGTTTCGGCGACTGCTTCCCCTACCCCCATCTTTAATGTGGATTTTCTAAATAGGCTGGATTCGACAGAGTCGCAGATTCTTTGTATCGACATGGCCATCCCTCGTGACTTCGCAGGTGAGTATTTAGCTGACGACAGGGTGCGGCTGGTGGATATTCCATATTTGAAAGCCCGATCAAACGGAAATCTCCGCAAGAAATTTCTCGAGACCAGCAAGGCCAATGAGATTTTGAAACAGTCGGTACACAGATTTCTCACGGATCGTATGGAAATCTCGATCAAGCCGATTTTCCAGGAAAGTTACAATGAATCGATTTAACTGGCCCAGACGGCCCTTGAAGATCTATTCTCCAAGAAGATCACATCGCTCAACGATGACGAAAAACAGGCCGTTTTGAGGCTGGTCACCAAGATTATCGGACATACCGCCTTCCAGCCGGCCAGAAAACTCTCCGATCGTCTGGCGCAAGTGCATTCTCAGTTAAACCTTGAAGATCTGGTAATACCGAAAAAGAGCGCCAGTTGAAACCGGTCAGTCTTATTATCGGGTCTAGAGGTTCGAATCTGGCCCTATATCAAGCTAATCTAATAAAATCAGTTCTCGAAAAAAAACATTCGTGCCGGGTGTCGATCAAAATCGTTAAAACGTCCGGCGATAAAATAGACGACATATCCTTCGACAAGATGGAAGGTAAGTGTTTCTTCACCAAAGAATTGGAAGACAGCCTCTTAAGCCACGAGATCGATCTTGCCGTACACTCTCTCAAAGATCTGATGACGGTACAGCCGGATGGGCTTAAACTCGGCGCCGTAGGGTATCGCGCGGATCGCCGGGAGATGCTTCTTATTAGAAAGGAATCAAGGATCGGCAACGGTGTTCTTCCCGTGAAAGAGGGCGGAATCATCGGTACAAGCTCCGCCCGCCGAAAATGCCAGATCAATTTTCATAACGACTCTCTTCAGATAAAAGACCTGCGCGGTAATGTCCCCACCCGCGTTAATAAGTTGAGACAGGGGATGTACGATACCATCGTCATTGCCGTCGCTGGAGTGAAGAGACTCGGGCTTGATCTGTCCGACCTGGATGCAATCGAACTTGAGCCGGAGACTTTTCTTCCCGCTCCTGCTCAAGGCATTCTTGGTATTCAGATCCGCAGCGATGATGAAAAGACGGATGCTGTCGTGTCGAAAATGAACTCCTGTGATGCGGCGGCCGAGGCCGCACTGGAGCGCGGATTGCTGGCGGAATTCGATTCCGGATGTTCACTGCCGCTTGGCGTCTATTCCGAAATTGAAAGCGAACGATATCGCCTGAAGGCGGTTCTGGGAGTGCCGGCAGCCGAAGGTTGGGGCAGCATTAGAAGTGTCGATATTTCCGGTGACAACATTGATGATGTTGTCATGAACGCCTTCAGGAGATTGAACGAGGATGAATAATCATGCGTCTCGCCATCACCCGACAATTGTCTCAAATTGATGATATCATTCATATCGCCTCGGCCAGAGGTATCGAAATAGTTTCTCTTCCTTTGATAAAAACAGAAAATCTCAAGTTTAAAATCGACGAGAATAAAATGCGGCAGGTAGACTGGCTCTTTTTTAGTAGTGTCAACGGGGTCCATGCTTTTTTTGAAAGATTGCGGGAATTGGATATCCACCCGCGCCAGGAAACCAAAATAGGGGCGATCGGGATGAAAACCGCTGAAGCGCTTGCCTATTACGGACTTAAAGTCGATTTTGTTCCGGAAGAAGCATACGGGAAAAATCTGTTTCTCGAATTTCTAAAAAAGGTGGCGAGCGGCAAAGAAACGGTCATGTATTCGCGCGCTAAAAAAATTGTCTTTGACCCCGAATGTCTTTTCCGGCTGGCTGGCATAGGGTATTATCCCGTTGTCAGTTACGAGGCCAGAGAAGGTGATATTTCGGAAGGGGTCGTTTCGTCTCTGTCAGAGACGAATTTTATATTGTTCACGGCGCCGTCAACGATAAGATCATATCATAAAAAGTTTGGAATACCGATTGCCAGAACGATTGCAATCGGCCGAACGACAGCCAAAGAAATGGACTTGCATAATTGGCAAATATTCAAAATAATGGATATACCCAAAGTAGATATGGTATTGAATTATATTGGAAGTTAAGTCGGCCATTTTTTGAGGGCGGCCGCCGGCGCTAATTTGCTAAACCAGAGGTAAGGAAAATGGAAGAGAAAAATTTGATAACCGATAGATCACGGGAGCTTCTGGAAAAATCGATCAAAGTTATCCCCGGCGGTGTCAATTCGCCGGTCAGGGCATTCAAGTCCGTGGGCGGTTCGCCGCGTTTTATAGAAAGAGGTGAAGGCGCCTATCTTTTTGATGTCGATGGAAACCGCTATCTTGATTTCTGCTGTTCATGGGGTCCGCTAATCCTGGGGCATGCCGATCCGGATGTTGTCGAGGCCGTTAAAAGTCAGGCTGAGAACGGCATGACATTTGGAGCCACAACCGAACTGGAATTTCGACTTGCCGATTTTATTGTCAGCCATGTCGAACCGATCGAAAAAATCCGCTTTGTTTCATCCGGGACCGAGGCGGTTATGTCGGCCATTCGGACCGCCCGCGGTTTTACCGGACGCGATCTGATTCTCAAGTTCGACGGCTGCTATCACGGGCATTCTGATTATCTTCTGGTCAAGGCTGGGTCGGGTCTGGTTACTTTTGGTCAGCCGTCGTCAGCCGGCGTTCCGGAAAGCATCACCAGCCAGACAGCGGTGTTACCTCTTGATGATGAAGAGGCGCTCGAAGATTTCTTCCGGGAGCATGGCGACAATCTGGCCGCCGCCATTATCGAAGGCATTCCGGCCAATAACGGGCTTCTGGTACAGCGCCATGATTTTATGCGCTTGCTGAGGGCGCTTACCGAAAAACATGGGGTACTGCTGATTCTCGACGAGGTTATCACCGGCTTTCGCCTTGGGCTCGAAGGCGCTGCGGCGTATTACGGCATTCATCCCGACCTGCTTACTTATGGCAAAATTATCGGCGGCGGTATGCCGGTTGGTGCCTTCGGCGGACGAGCCGAGGTTATGGATAAGTTATCACCACTTGGCCCTGTTTATCAGGCCGGAACATTATCGGGTAATCCTCTGGCAATGGCCGCCGGATTGGCAACTCTTGCGAAGCTGGCCGACGGCCGCCTTTATTACGAACTGGAAAATAAAAACCGTCTGTTTGTTCGCGAAATCACGGAGCATCTTCGCGAGTATACGGTCAATGTTGCCGGGGTGGCCTCGATTTTCTGGATCATCTTCCAGAAAGAACTTCCGCGTCGGGCCGATTGTATTGACCCCGACGGTATCTCGCATTATAACAGGATGCATGAAAAGGTTCTCAACAGCGGGATATATATTCCCCCGTCTGGTTATGAGGTCTGTTTTATATCATCGGCACATTCGGAGGATATGCTTAAAGAAGCCGCGGCAACTCTGGTCGACGCCATCAAGCGGGAGGCACACCGGTGGGCCTGAAGGACAGCAACTTTATAAAGGCATGCTACGGCCGCAACGATGGACCGGTGCCGATCTGGATTATGCGCCAGGCGGGACGATACTTGCCGGAATACCAGGCGGTCCGCGAAAAGGTCACATTTCTCGAACTGTGCCGAACCCCAGATCTTATCGCCGAAGTGGTCAAACAACCGATCGACAGGTTTGACCTGGATGCCGCTATACTCTTTTCCGACATTCTTACAATCCTTGAGCCGATGGGTGTGAAGGTGGGATTTCCCGAGGGCGGTCCGGAGATAGAGGCCCCGATAACCGGGCCGGATGATATCAATCGGCTGATCGATTTCGATATTGAGGCTGAGATGCCGTACGTGATGAATGGCGTAAAAAAAATCAAAGAGATCCTGCCGGATAAACCCCTTATCGGTTTTGCCGGTTCTCCGTTTACAGTCGCCTGTTATCTGATACAGGGCAAGGGATCGAAAAATTTTGATTTTGCCAAAAAATTTATTCATAAATACCCCTCGGCGGCCCGTCGCCTGATTGATTTCCTCTCGGTGATTACCGCGCGATACCTAAAGGCGCAGGTCGATGCCGGAGCTGACGCCGTTCAACTATTCGAAAGCTGGGGCGGTATTCTTTCCCGCGAGGATTTCAAGACGATGTCGATCGATGCTTCGAATAAAATATTCGGGACTCTTGCATCAGCCGAAGCGCCGCGAATACTTTTCGTGAACAACATCGCCCCTTACCTTGATATGATAAAAGACGTGGATTGCGAGGCGGTCGGTATCGATTACCGTACCAGCCTTGCCGATGCCGCCAGATCCCTGCCTGGTAAAGCGGTGCAGGGGAATCTTGATCCGGCGGTACTATTTGGCTCGGTCGAGCATGTGCGGGAAAAAACATCACGGCTCCTTGACAGTATCGATGATCTCTCCCGCCTGATTTTTAATCTCGGCCACGGCATTATGGTCGAAACACCGATTGAATCGGTTTATGCCATGGTGGAAGAGGTTCACAATTACAGGAGATGAACATGACGTCCGGAAATGGAATAACATCGGTTCCGGTCGAACTGCTCAGAAAGTATGATCGTCCCGGACCAAGGTACACCAGCTATCCCACAGCGCCGGTCTGGTCCGAAAAAACCGGGCCTCGTGACTATGCCAACGCATTGAAATCCGCCTCGTTACACGCCGGCCGATCGTTGGCCGCGTATGTGCATATCCCTTTCTGCCGTAAGAGGTGCTACTATTGCGGCTGTAACACCTATATCACCAGGAGCGGCAAGCGTGTCGAAAATTATGTCGGAACTCTTATTGAAGAAATGGAGCAAACAGCCGGGCACCTGGGCGGGCGCAAAAAAATAAGTCAGCTTCATTTCGGCGGCGGTACACCGACCTTTCTGAATATAATGCAATTTGATTCAATCCTGAAAGATTTCGGGAGATATTTTGAATTTACGCCGGACTGCGAAAAGTCACTTGAGATAGATCCCCGCGTGACCACATCAGAGCAGCTTGAATTCCTGGCCTCTCGTGGTTTTAATCGTATCTCGATCGGGGTGCAAGACACCGACGCATTGGTACAGAAGGCTATCGGTCGGATTCAATCCTATGAACTTGTCAGCCGGGTCGTGGAATCCTGCCGTAAACTTGGCTTCAAAGGCGTCAATATCGACCTGATATACGGCCTGCCACGCCAATCCGAACTTCGATTCCATGAATCACTTGCGAAGGCAATCGCACTGAAGCCGGACCGGGTGGCCCTGTACAACTTCGCCTATCTGCCCGGGATAAAGACACATCAAAGCAGAATTGATCCCGATGATCTGCCTCCGGCGGAGATAAAATACCGGCTTTTTGCCGAGGCGGTCAGGATGTTCACCGGCGCGGGGTATCGGCAGATTGGTATGGATCATTTTGCATTGCCTGATGACGAACTTTCCGTGGCCCAGAACGATGGCCGGCTCTACCGCAATTTTATGGGTTACACGGTGCAATCATCGCCCGATATGATCGGCCTGGGCATGTCGTCGATAGGGTATATCAACAGTTCTTTCTTTCAGAATCAATCCGGGCTGGAGGCTTACATGAACGCTGTCAGCGACACGGGCCTGGCCACCTACCGCGGGATGAAACTGTCTGATGATGATCTGGTTCGGCAGACAGTGATTATGTCACTGATGTGCAACTTTCGGCTTGACTTTTACGATATCAGGAAACAGTTAGGAATCGATTATCTCACGTATTTTTATGATGAGCACCAGCGTCTGGCCGAGTTCTTTGCCGATGGCCTTCTTGTCATGCGTAATGGCGGAATCGAGGTTACTCCCGTAGGACGGACGTTTATCCGGAATATCGCCATGACGTTCGATAGTTATTTAAGCAAAGACCCGCCCGGTAGCAAGCCGACATTCTCAAGAACAATTTAAGATCATTACAGTACGATCATACTATCCATCGGGAGTGAATTTATATCCGGCGCCCCGTATGGTGTGAATATACTTCGGATTGGATTGATCCGTCTCAAAGACTTTTCTCAGCCTGACAATAAAATTATCGACCGTCCTGCTGGAGGGATAGACATTGTATCCCCAGACGGCATTGAGTAGCATGTCACGGGTGACAACCTCGTTGGCATGCTCGGCCAGAAACTTCATTATCATCACTTCCTTCTGGGAAAGCTCCATCTCTCCGGAGATTCCAAGAGCACGATAGGTATTGAAGTCTATCCAATATTTTCCAAATCGATAGCGATCGTCCTCCAGGGTGTTGGTGCTGTACCATACCTGTCTTCGGAAAATAGCCGCCACCCGAAGCATGAGTTCCTTAAGGTTAAACGGTTTGGTCATGTAATCATCACCGCCGGCCAGAAGACCGGCGATACGATCATCTTCGCGGTCACGAGCGGAAAGAAACAGGATCGGGATCCGTCCGGCTTCCTTCCGGATCCTCCTGCACACATCAAGTCCGTCCTTTCCGGGAAGCATGATGTCGAGAATAATAAGGTCGAAATCGCCCTGGCGCCAGTACTCAAGGGCCGCCTGGCCGTCGCCCGCAACAACCGTATCGTAACCTTCAGCATCCAGGTTCAACTGGATCCCGTCGGCGATATGCTCTTCGTCCTCGACTATCAGGATTTTTTTCCTCATCTACGAAACCAGGGGAAGCGTTATTGTAAATACCGAGCCGCGGCCGATACCCTCGGACTCGACCTTTATCCGGCCGCCACGATTTTCGACGGTCTGCCGGGCAAGATACAGGCCCAGGCCGGTCCCCTTGACTGTCCGCGTGGACTCGTTGTCGATCCGGTAAAAACGATCGAATATATTTCCCTGCTCCTCTTTAGGAATTCCGACCCCATTGTCGGCGATGGAAATTCTTGCCGACCCCGAGTCTTTTGAAAGACTCACAGTGACAACGCGGTCATTCGGATCGGAATATTTAAGTGCGTTTTCAACAATCATCCGAATCGCTCTTTCCAGCGCCTGATAATCGGTTCTGACATTGACATTGGGCTCGATCCGCGTCTCGATTCTTCCTCCCAGTCCTCTGATCAGGGGTTCGAAATTACTCAAGTATTCATTCAGATCAACGGCCAGGTCGGTCGGTGTCAGGTTAAGCTTGTAATCGTTTCTGGAAGAATGTCCCGCATCGAGAACATTATCCACCATGCCGTCAAGTCGGTAACAGTCATCAAGCATCTTGGCGTAGAGCTCCTGTTTTTTATTTTCATCTATTTTTCCGGCCTGAAGCGTCTGAATGTACAATCGTAGCGATGTCAGCGGCGTTCGAAACTCATGAGTGACGGCGTGGATAAAATTCTGCTGGCGGAATTTAAGCCCCTCCGACCGCTGCAAGGTGCGGTAAATCAAAAAGGCCCCGAATAGAATGATGATGACAAAAAAACTGCCTTCCGATGCAAACATCTTTATCCGGCCGGCAATTTCCCGCTCCATTTCTTCCCTAACTGCCGGAGATATTGAAAACATCTCGGGGCTAATCCAGTTCATCCCCTCGCCACCGTGATGGCCGGTGGGATCAAAGACTACGGTTCCTTCCAGGCTCGCAAGCGATTTCTCAGGATAATGAGGGTCGAAGTAAACGGTCCCGCCGGCGATATCCGCATAAAAGGTCGAGTCGATGCGGCCCAGGACGACCGGTTTACCATCGCCGTCTTCATTCGTCGCAAAGCCTATTATTGCGCTGTCGCTTAGAAGACCATCGAAAAAATCCCCGGTGTTTTCTGTAACATTCATTGCATATGACAGCATGCCAAGTTTCTGTTGAAAGCAGCGGTTTACGGCCAGCACTGTGATCTCGATCCGTTGATTTAGAAGCTCGGCCTTGTGGCGGCTGAGTTGTTTGCTTAAATCTATCTGATATATTATCCACCAGGACAATTGCGCCAGGCAGAAGACCACCAGGATCAAAAAGATGACCAATGCAAACCGGGTCGGCTTAAGCCCTTTTTTAAACTTCATAAAAAAATACGTTGCAGTTTATGTTTTACTCGATTCCGCCCTTTACGGTATCTTACGTCGCAAATCTGTAAAATAATGTAATTATATCTGCTTGCGATTGTCAATTCGGGGAATATTCGAAAAAACCGGATTAAAAGGAAGTAAAAACTTCTGTACTGTCCGGTGAAGATTTTATTTCGATCAAAACACTATCCGATAATTTGCCACCTCCCTCCACTTCGGGAGCCTCCTGCGCACCCCGAAAATGAAAAAATGGCCCGTACAAATAAAGTCCGGAATATTGACTTAAGTAAAATCATAGCGTGAGTGACCCTATAAAAAAGATAATAAAAGTTGTGTTTTAGTCATGGGCGGCATTTTAATAGTTCTGATATTCCAAAATATTTCCGCGGCCATACATTTTGTCCTACCTTTAAGATAATCATGAGTATAATTTAGTAGTGGACAAAATAGGGATTACTTTGTATGATAATGGAAAATCAAACTTAGTTTGAAGCGAAGTGTAATGTCCTCAACGATTTAACCAGCCTGTGCAAAGGGCTTAAACCTGTGAGGAGGTTTTTGATACCATGAAACGTTTGTTAATTGTTCTGCTGGCCATGCTGATTTGTATTCCCAGCGTCTATGCCCGCAAAAAATCGAAAAAATCAGGTGTTATTAAAGACAATATTTACACCGACGCCGAGTATAATTTTACCATCAAAATTCTGGAAAACTGGGAAGCGAAACTTCAAAAACCCAAAAAGATGATTCGCCTTGCCCTGACTCAGCGGGATCACGAGATTCCGCCTGAACTGATGCAATTCCCGAGTATGGCTATGGTGCCGACTCTTAATATCCATATCGGTAAAGTGGATATGCCGCCGGCGGTATATGTCGATTCACTGGTGAGCTTAACTTATTCTTCAGACGTCAAAAAGGAAGTGATGAAGGACCTCATGGCTCTGGAGGAAAATGTCACTTTCGACGGGTTAAAAACTACACAAAAAGACCGGATCAAGATCGACGAAAAAGAGGCCTGCCAATGGCAGGGTTCCGTCAACTATACCAAAAAATTGGGGATGGGCGATACCATTCCGAGGGTGTACAGTGTTGGAATAGTTGCGTTAAAAAAGGGTGATCTGATGATGACCTGTTTGATCGAGACTGAAAGCATGTTTTTCACAGATATTTTCAAAGAGGTCCTCGAGATGGTCCATACTATCGAATGGCCGGATTAATAATCAGAAAATATATTCAATTTTGAAAAGGCAGGGTTATAAATCCTGCCTTTTTTTATATTCAAAGAATATTGATCTTCTATCCGTATCTTAAGTGATGCCCGATCGTAAACAATTTTAGTCCACTATTTCTTCCTTTCCGGTCCGCAGTATACAAGGGGGTTGCTTCATGAGTATTTCAACCAGAACATTGTTTCTGTTGGTCTTTTTTGCTTTGTCAAATGCGGCCGTCGCCGGCATCGATGAAGACAGCATCTTCTATAAGATTGTCCGCCCCGCCTATCCCATGACCTGGCTGGAGGCGCGTGATTCGGCCGCGGCGCTGGACGGATACCTGGCTGTGATAAGCGATCAAGCCGAACAGAAGACAATTACCGCTTTGCTGAACGGTACCGAAACAGCATGGATTGGCGGCAGCGATGTTGTTGTCGAGGGACGCTGGCGATGGTCGAACGGCGAGACATGGATTTTCGACAATTGGATACCGGGACAGCCCGATACCGCGGCCGGAATGGATTACGCCGTCATGGATCCGGGGGGCATTTATAGCTGGCGGGCCGCTTCCGGGACCGCCGATGCTTTCGTGGTCGAGTGGGATTGCTGCCGTTCCGGATTTACCGGGAATGTCAACTGCGATTCGCAGGGCGCCATAAATATCCTCGATATCTCCTATCTGATCAATTACCTGTATAATTCGGGACCATCGCCCTGTTGCCGTGATCTGGCAAATGTCGATGGTGATTCCGATAATAATGTAAATCTGCTGGATGTACTAAGGATTATCAATTTTCTTTATATCAGCCATGAACCTCCATCCGAATGCGGACCGGGTGTCATTGAGCCGTTCGATACCACAATCATTGTCGATCGTCTGGGAAAAGAATGGGATGTATCATATGGGGTACATTTCTACGGCATGGATCCGGCCAATTTCAATTTTGGTCTGGGCGCCGGCTTTTTCCCGCCGTTTGTAAATCCCGAGTTCCTCTCGCCGGGGGATTCCGGCTACCCCGTGCCTGATGATCCCATGGGAATACTGGCGACGACTATCAATGGAGAAAGCCGTGCCTATAAGCTTGACGCCCTGATCGGGCACGAAGTGGTCAATGATCGATTCGACAACATCTATGTCGCTCCCGCTTACTGACCGCTTAAAAACCTGGCTGTCGTGTACAGCCGAGAGATCAATGGCGAAATATTGACCCTTGCGGCCAGCGGATGGACCTATAATTTCTCCTTTGTCCTTTATGATCATGAAACCGAGACAATGTGGCTTCCGGTAAATGTCGGCGACGGCGGCCCCAACAGTTGCGGTTGTGTAATGTGGGGCTTTGCCGGACCGTTTGCCGGACGGTTTCTTCATGCCTACCCCTCGAGCAATACCAACTGGAATATCTGGTGGCCGGAACACCCCGACACCAAGATTATGAAAACGGAATAAGCCAATTTTATATCCGGGGCCGGACAATACAACATATTCGGTCTCGATATTATTCTTGAATTCTGCAAAAATATTCGATCTATTTATCGTAATTATGTTTATTGAAATCCAAAAAGAGGTTTTTATGAAAATTAGTATAAAATACTGTGTTGAATGAAATTACCTGCCCCGTGCCGTCGGTCTGGCGGATGCTGTCAAAAAAAGATTTGGATTGGAATCCCGATTAATAAAAGGGGGCGGGGGCGTTTTTGAGGTCGCCTTCGATAACAAAGTCTTTTACAGCAAAAAGGACAATCGTGGCCGTTTCCCGACCCATGAAGAGATATTCGAATTAATCGAAAAATATCAAAACACGTAATTCGCTTAAGCATCTGTAGAATATTGGAAATTATTAATAATACAAATGATGACAATATGTGTGCCTGCAAGCGCAGGATTAACAAAAATATGCCGGAAGAAATCAGAAATCCTCGAAATTCCACCAGCGAAAAGACTGAGATTTTACCGCTTTTAAGCACATCTTCGTGCCGATGTGCCTGATTGCCGGCAATAACAATGGGTAGCAATGTCAGAAGAAAATGGGGCATCAAAATCCGAAAAACTATCCAATCCCCAAACCTGGGTGGATGTACACGGTGATTTTCTTTTCGGATATGCTATCCTGCGATTGAAGGATACCTCTACCGCGGAAGATGCTGTGCAGGAGACTTTTTTAGCCGCCCTGAATGCCAGGGATTCTTTCAGGGGCCAGTCCGGCGAACGGACCTGGCTCGTTTCTATCCTTAAGAACAAAATCATCGACCATTTTCGTCGCCTCAGCCGGGAGGTCGATTTCCACAATAATGATATTGACGTAATCGATGATGATTTTATTGCATCCGGCCCGAGAGCGGGTACCTGGAAAGCCGGTCAAAGACCATCCGAGTGGGTAGTCGACGCTGCCGACCTTGCCGAACAAAAAGAATTCTGGGAATATCTGCGCAAATGCATCGATCGGATGCCGCCGCATATCGGGATGGTCTTTATCCTGCGCGACATCGAGAATATGAAAAATGAAGATATCTGTAACGTTTTGACGGTTCAGCCGACTAATCTGAGAGTAATATTGCACCGTGCGCGAAAGCGTTTACGCCGGTGCCTTGAAAAAATATGGCTGAATACCGAAAGGAGCGAACGGTGAAAAAAAGGCCGGGTATGTCGGCAAAGGCGATGCTGATGATGTCGAAAGCGATGGGCGGTTTTATGCCTACCTGTCGCGAAGTGTCGCAGCTGACATCACGAGAGTTTGATGAAAAACTTTTGTTCCGTCAGCGGCTCGGTATCAGACTTCACCTGATTTTCTGCAAATGGTGCCGCCTTTACAGGAATCAGCTTCAATTTATAGATAATTTCCTCCGCCGATATTCGGCAGATGTCGAAAAAGCCCCGATCGGCATTGAAATCAGTCTTTCCGATGAAACCCGCGACCGTTTCAAGCGTGCCATCAAAGATAATAGCAAATAACCCGCAATTTCTAAAACCCCTCGAAAATAATTATCCTTTTCAATAACAAAGACTTATATGATCTACAATTGAATTTAACCAGAGTATTTTCAATAGCTGTCCACTTTTTATGTAACGAAAAGCGATACCGGGCGACTAAGAATCAAAACAATAAAAGGGATTAACAAACCCAGGCAAGGAGAAGAAACTATGTCGATGATGTGCAACAAAGAAAGCTGTAAAGCAAAGAGAGGTATGTGCGGGCATGAAAAGATGATGATGTGGGGAATTTTGATAGTCTCCGCAATCGGTCTTTCTTACTGGCTTATTTAGAGATGGGACAAAAAGCAGGAAATATTAACAAATACAAAGAAGGAGTAATAATGATGAAAGCAATGAAAAACATGATTTTAGGTCTGTTGCTGACTGGGGCGATGATGACGACCGCGGCGGCCCAAAAAGATCCGGGTAATCCCTGTGGTCATAAGAACGGCATGATGTTTCATATCGATGACCCGATGAGCCGCAATTCGGTGACTTTCAAGAGTACCGCCCCTCTGGAGGATATTGTGGGGACCAGCAATGAGATAACCGGCTACATTCAATTCAATCCGAGCCATCCCGAAAACGGCGGTCATGGGGAGTTTACCGTTCCGGTGGCCAGTCTCAATACCGGAATTCCTCTGAGAGATGAGCATCTGCGAAGCGCCGATTGGCTGAATGCCGGCGCGTATCCCGACATCAAACTGACCGTCAAGAATATCAAGAATATAAAGGAAGTCAAATCGTCGGGTGATGCCCAGACATACGACATAACTTTCATGGGTAATCTGTCTTTTAACGGAAAGACCCGATATACCAAGGTCAAAGGGCGGATGACCTACCTTCAGGAAAGTGAAGCCACGAAACAACGTATGCCGGGTGATCTGGTGGCGGTTCGCGCGGAGTTAAATATCCCGCTGGCGGAGTTCGATGTAATCGGACCGGAGGGAATGGGTATTATCGGCTCCAAGGTCGGCAAGACAATCGATGTCGAGATCAGCCTGATGGCAAGCACCCGAGCATCGTCACTTGCCGCCGAGGCCGGGAATCCGTGCGGGGACAAGGCGATGAATCCCTGTAATCCCTGCGGTGGGAAATCAATGGACGCGCACAATCCGTGCGGGATGAAGAAGAGCGACTCAAGGTAAAAAGGCAGGTCAGGTAATTATGAAGATAATGAACAAACATGCAATCGCCCTGGCAATGACTCTGATTGTCGCGGTAGCAAGCATTTTACCGATCGGGCCGGTAAAGGAAGCGGGCGCCCGGTCCAATAACGGACCGGGCGTTCGCCCCAATAATGATAACGGTGAAATACCGGAATCGGATTTGATATATGTAACCGGCAGCAGTTTTGCAATGGGGTATGATCAGGCTTATGAGGACGGGCGCCCGGTGCACGAGGTAACCCTTAATCCTTTTTATATAGATCGATATGAAGTAACCAATGCCCGGTTCAGGGAATTTGTCGATGCTCCCGGTTATGTAACGACGGCGGAGCACGGCGGTTACTGCTGGGCGTATCTGGAGGGCGCCGAAGATTTCCAGAGGATTTTGGGTGCCTACTGGCGTCAGCCGGAGGGACCGGGTTCCTCGATCGAAAACCGGCTGAATCATCCGGTGGTCTGTGTCAGCTGGCATGACGCCGCCGCATATGCGGCCTGGGCTGGTAAACGCCTGCCGACCGAAGCGGAGTGGGAATATGCCGCCCGCGCGGGCGCCGACGATCATTACAGAGCCGACACCGGAGAGCATCATGGCGGGCAGGATCATGCAACGGTCGCCAATGATCACTCGCCGTCCTCGAAAAGCCATCGTAACAACATGGAATTCCATGCCATGGGCGCTCAACAGTCCGGTGAGAATCAGGTCCGGGCCAATATCTGGCAGGGCACATGGCCGGATGTCAATCATCTCGATGACGGCTTTTTCTACACTGCGCCGGTGGGAGGTTTTTCCCCCAATGATTGGGGCGTGCATGATATGATCGGCAATGTCTGGGAATGGACCGCCGACTGGTATGCGCCTGATTATTATCTGAACTCACCGGCAAGCAATCCATCGGGTCCGGACAGCGGCGACAACCGGGTGGCCCGGGGCGGGAGCTGGTTCTGCAGTCCCAATTACTGCGGCGCTTACTCGACTCATTACCGCGGCGCCAGTCCGCCGGATCATGCTTTCAATAATGTCGGATTCCGGTGTGCCGCTGATGCCGATTACGAGTAAGACGTAAGAGAAGGAGGAGAATCATGACTGCGAAAACAAAAAAAATAATTGTCACGACGCTGTTCCTGACTGCGGTTGTACTGGCTGTCTGGCAGATTACGGGCGGCGGGATTTTACGAGAGTAATATTATTACCAAAACGGTAACCCGCGACTCTTTCCGACTGGGTCTTCTTCCGACCCCGTCGAGTATGATCGACAAACATATGCTCTCGGTAATATCATTGCTCGGGCCGTTATGGTTTGTGACACTTGTTTTATCCTGGCGCTCACGGCGCAGATTGAACCGGGCCGGTTCATGAATGGTACGGTCGATCTCGGATATCGGTTGAAAACCTCTATCGTCTTTCTCATTCGGCGGCATCGACTGCCCCCTGATCGACTACCGGATATTTACGGACGAATTCAATCAGCATGATCAACCCGATAATGAGAAAGACGGCGTCGTTGAAAATGAAAATGAGCGGCAGGTCGGCGTTCATGTAATGCCCGGCCAACACGGCGGCAAGGATCAAAACCGAAATGGTATTTTTTTGATATTTGAAGGCTGTAAGACGGCCGGGAAAAAGATAAAATACATATTAAGTATCACAGGCGCGATATATAAATTCCTTGATTTTTTCAGCCCATAGATAATAGGTTGAAAAAAATATATTATCGTTAGGAATAATAATGGCTCGCGCACCATTTCAGGTCCTGGTATTTCCTTATTATATAAATAATGACGGGAATATCGTTTATGCCGTTTTTAAACGTCGGCCTGATAACGGAGATTTCTGGCAACCGATTGCGGGAGGTGGAGAGGATGACGAGACGCCTTTGCAGGCCGCCTGCCGGGAGGATTTCGACCCAAATAAACATATAATAAAAAGCCGACGAACCGGACCCATACCCAACCGGTAACGTAAAATAAGATAAAGTTAACCATGACGCAACCATTGACAGATAAGAGTGTAATATAGCATAATCCGCCCATATCGATAATTGTCATTTGTTTTTAAAAGGATTGAAATCTATTCGGTGCGGAGGGCTTCGACCGGATCGACCCGGGCGGCGCGCGAGGCGGGATAAAATCCGGCGGCGAGGCTAACCAGCAGGCCGAATAAAAGCGCGGTCAGGATCAGCCAGGGGGGCAGGGCGAAGAGGTCCATCTCGGGGATGTCCTGTTTTTCCATGATTACTTTTATTACCAGTGATGCCGCGCGGGTAATGACCCACCCGAAGATAATTCCGAAGACCGCGCCGATGGACCCGATCAGCCCGGATTCGGCCAGGAAGAGAAGTCGTATGTCGCGCTCATCGGCCCCCAGCGATTTCAATATGCCGATTTCGCGTCGGCGTTCGATGATTGACATCACCATCGTATTGACAATGCCGAGCGAGGCGGTGATGAGGGCGATCAATCCGATGACACCGAGGCCCATGTCGAAATAGATAAAGAATTTTTGCATCTCGGCGAATTGTTCGGCATAGCTGAAGGTCCTGAAGCCCATCGCCTTGATCGAATCGCGTGCCGAGGTGTATGTTATATTCGGGTCAAGATTGACGGTTACTTTGGGATAGAAACGTCCTCCCGCTTCGTCTCCGGTACCGAGCAGATTTCCGCTTTGCAAAGCGGCGAAAAGATCGGCCGGATTATCGGACATCCCGCCGTAACTGAATCGTTCGGCGGTGGCAGTCGGTATGATAACCGGTTTGATGCGCATCATACCTCCCTGCCCGCCTTCCATGACACCGCGGATAATCAGCGTATCCCTCAGCACCGCTTTGGCATTGAGGAAACCGTCAAGAAAACGCATCATGGCATTGCCCAGTTCCCGGCGGACGATACGTTTGGTATAGGCGGCATGTATCAACGAATCAAAATGTATTTCTTTGATGCGCTCTTTGAGAGTGCTGTCCATTTTCGGGATGATATGTACGATACCGCTGTCGATGCTGGCGACACTGACTGAGATGATAAGAGTGTCGCCAATCAGCGAATCGGCCTTGCCGATATTAAGCAGGTGGAGGAATTGCTCGGTCACGATGGCTTCTTTGGCGCAGTCGCTTTCGAAAGCCGAACCGGCGGCAAAATGTGAATATGCTTTTGTGTTCATCGCCTCGACCGAAAGCGCCTGGGCCGAGATGGACAACTCTGTATCGGAAATATTTGCGGTCAGGTCGAAGTCATCGAAAGGATAGGCCAGTTTGACGCCGGGCAGATCGGAAATGGCGGCGACAGCACGGGCATCGAGAATCGCGGGTGGCATGGTGTCGGTCGGTTGAGCATCTCCGGGCGGATAGACCTGCATAGTATTGAAAAGATCGAGTTTCTCGTATTGCTCGGAGACATTCCTCTGCATCCCGGCCCCGAAGGATAACATCGCCACGAAAGCGGCGATGGCGATTATAACGCCTGAGACAGTCAAGAAGGCACGCAGTTTCATGCGCCATAGGTTGCCGGTTGAGATAGACACAAAATCCCTGAAAGTCATTTTGTTGCCCCCGGTTCAGTCTCTCCCGAAGTATTATCTATAATCTGCCCGTAGTGCATGCGGACGATCCGGGCGGCATAGCGACCGGCAAGTTCGAGATCATGAGTTACCATGACAACGGTCAGACCTTTGCGGTTGAGATCAGTCAGCAGATCGGCGATCTGTATAGAATTCCCCTGATCGAGGTTGCCGGTCGGTTCGTCGGCAAAAAGCACCTCCGGATTTTTGACCAGCGCCCGGGCGATCGAAACCCGCTGTTGCTCACCGCCGGAGAGATCGGCGGGGTGATGATCGAC
>Ga0164318_10000362_pt1 | contig 33200 bp, 46 predicted proteins | sample GuaBasSedimGuay9_FD_113734 | JGI IMG/M metagenome (GOLD analysis project Ga0164318, IMG submission 113734) | Subseafloor sediment microbial communities from Guaymas Basin, Gulf of California, Mexico - Guay9, Core 4571-4, 0-3 cm | ecosystem: Environmental > Aquatic > Marine > Hydrothermal vents...
CAGGTGGGCTGAGCTGAATGAGAAGGTGGCGAACGTGTTGGAGCAGTCTCCACTCGCGGACGCTGTCAAGATCGCTGCGCAGCAAGGCCACGCAGACGCTACTGCCGCCCTGGAAGAACAGCAGAAAGAAGCGTCAGACGCGGAGACGCTCCAAGAAATCGTCAAGCTTGCGGAGTTCGGCAACCAAGAAGCACAAGCCTTCTTGCAGAAGCTGGCTGCTGAGGAGTACGACCGGGGCAAGGAAGCCGCTTTGGAAGAGGTGCACAACACTGCCGCTCAGGAGTTCCTCAAGGGGGCCGCTGAGGTGCAGGTGTTGGTGAACCTAGCGAACCAGCAGTAAGGTCATGTACGGACACGACACCATTAAGCTGTACGCTGAGCTTTACAAGATGGCCTATGAGGCCATGGCGCAGCGGTACGGTGTCGAAGGAGAGGCGACATGAAGCGTCTACCAAACGTCCGTGAGGTGATGACCTCTGTTCGTGCTTCCGTTGCGCAGGTACGTTCGGAAAAAGTTGCCGCAGAAGCTCCTGGAGCGAACCTATCCGTTGACGTCGCCCAGGACTTGATGAAAGTGGCTTCTGAAATTAGGGATGGGAGTTTTGCTCCGGTGACCTATAATGAAGTCATGAAGTTCGCATCGCTGGTGAAAGAGGCTGTGCAAAAATGACCTCTGCTGAACAACTCAGGAAGCTAGCACAAGAGTTGCGGGACGCTTCCAAGAAGATGGACGAGGAACGCACGCAGAAGTGCGCGCAGATCCTTGTTGCAGCTCAAGGGTTGAACGAGCTCCGGCGACGCAGAACAGGAGATACAGGCAAATGATGATCGATTCTGACACACTGCCTAAGATCGCCACGGTCCTCGAAAAGCTCGCCGAGTACATCGAGAACGTTGAAGCTTCAAAGGTCGCCGAGGTCATCAATAAGAAGACCGCTGCGGCTAAGGCTTTGGCGGATAAGTTGAGCACGGCGACGGGTGAGGATATCGACGAGAACGTCGTGCAAAAGCTCGCTGAGCTCGACCCCGAAGTGGCCGCCATGATCGGAAAGTTCGCTGGTGATGCTACCAGCGTAGATTCCATGGGTGGTCCAGAAGAAGGTAGAACCGAAAAGACGGCGTCCGCAGGAGATTCAGCTGACGCTCGTTTCATTGGCTGGGTCACTGGACCTTAAACGGAGGATGCGATGAGCAATCTGAATTCACTATTCGACATTGTGACCCGGGACCCGCACCCCAATGCGCTTGCGAGTCTCATGGTCATTTTGGACGTCGCTGGCGCTCCCGGTCCGGCCCCTTCGGGGACGCCGGTCGCTGGGACCATCGGCCCCGGTACCATCGTGATGATGGACGCTGCCGGTGAAGCTGTTCTCGGGGACAGCGGTGCCTGGGCGGCCGCCACTCCGATCATGTACATGGTCGCGGTGGATGGCGACATGGACTATGACGGTGCTTTTCTGCATCGGATCACTACTCTCGAGGGTGGTCTGCAGATGAAGACCGAACAGTTCGTGGCAGGCGTGTACGTTCCCGGTCAGCCGCTGACGGTTGGCACAGGTCCGACCGCGGGTCAGCTCCTGGGTCTCACCCTCGCCGGTGAGCCCCTGGTGGCATTCGTGGGTCCAAACGGAGTCAACGCCGACGGCACGCTCGATGTGATCATGCCGCAAAGCAACGGCCGCTAAGGAGGGCGTCATGGATTATAACGTTGAAACGCCGGAAGTGACTGCCCAGCTCGTGAATTCCAGCTTCGTGCGGAAGATCGACGAAGGGCGTGTCAAGGAAGCCGCTGAGGAGAGCACCGCGTTCATCCGTGAGAAGCTCCGTCAGGAAGCGGCCGTCCGTGAGATCCTCGCCCCGGAGGGTATTTCCGAGGAAGAGATCGACCGTGACGAGGACACGGATCAGCCGAAGAAGATCATCGACAAGGAGCCGGACTCGTATGCTACGTTCGTTCAGTTCCAAGGTGTCGGTCCCCGGACTTGGTTCAAGGGTCCGCGGTATGCGATCTATTTCGGGAAGATCGAATCTCAGCGCTTCACCAAGGTGAAGTGGGAGCTGATGACGTACACCAGCGACATCCGCAAGATCCTGTCGGACAACTCGGTCAAGGACATGGCCGACGAGGAAGACAGCAAGTGGAACGAGCTGGTCACCGACATCATCAACGCTAACCCGCTCGAGCAGCGGACCGCTGGTGCGTTCCAGTCGTCAACGTTCAAGCAGGCTATGCAGAAGATGCTCGGTCGTCGGCGCCCCATTGGCAAGATGCTGATGACGAAGCTGCGCTACATGGACGCGCTGGATCTTCCAGCGGTGACGGTCGGTGATGATATCGCCAGCCGCCACTTCGACCAGGGCATTGAAGCCACAGAGAGGCTGTGGGGCATCCCGGTGGTGACCACCATCAAGAGCGACATTTACGACCCAGACAAGGCGTGGATCTTCGCTCCGCAGAAGCCCAACAACTTCCTGGGGAACTTCTACCTGTTGCAGGATGCTACCCTGTTCATCAAGCAGGAAGCGGACGTCATCATGTTCTGGAGCTACGAGGCTCTGGGCATCGGCGTTGGTAACCGGCTGTCCATGCAAGAAATCCAGTTCTAATCGAACTGGATTGCTAGGTAGAGCACTGGGGCTTTCCTGCCCTTCCTGGAGGAGTCAGACATGAAATACATGAAGTTGACGAACGTGTCTCCAGCGCGCAAGGCTTATTCAGGTCTGCGTGACGGATCGGGAAGGCCTCTAGTGCTAGATCCCGGTGACATGAAGCCCGTCCATCCGGGCGTCATGAAACACCGTACCATCGAGGCGGACATCAGGGCAGGAGTCCTTTCGGTTCAGATGCCGGGGGAGGAGGCGCCCAAGCCCGCGCCAACTCCTGCGCCTGCTGACTCTCCACCGGCCGATCCTCCCGCGGATACTCCTCCGGCGGACAATGACGACGTTGATAAAGATGACGGGAGCGAGGATGATAACGCGGAGCTCCGCGAGCTCTTCCTCAGCGCTCCTGGTATCACTGAGAAGAATGTCAACGCCGTCCTAGACGCCTACACAAACCTCCAAGAACTGGCCGACGCCAGCGAGGAAGACCTCGTTGCTGCTGGTGTGACCAAGTCTTTCGCAGGGCGTGTTGTAGAGTGGGCCATCGAGAACCTCTAGGCTACCTCAAATCCTTGTTGTGACTACCCGACTGTCGTCGTATCCTTTCTATATGACGACGAAAGTCGACCATAACTATCCGTCTCCTGGAGACTTGGTAATTGTAGACGCTGATACGTCTAATCCGATTCAGTACGCCATCATTCGGGTCTACAATGCAGCTTCCTACCCCCCCAGCTCATTAATTCGAGAAACCTGGGTCGGAGAGACCCAAACCGACGTCAACGGTGAATGGCTCGACCCCATTTTTTTGGATGACGGCCTGAATTGGGTAGTTCAAGTAAGTAAGAGACTCACGTACAGCACTCAGATTGTGGAGATCTCCACATGACTGTACACGTGAATCACGACTATCCCCACGAAGGGGATTTACAGGTTGTTTCTGAAAACGGAGAACCTTTGGAAGGAGTGACTATACGAATTTTTGAGCTCGAGAAATTCCTGGCGGGGGAGACTAGCAGTTGGGTGGCAGAGACTGTTACCGACGCAGATGGTAATTGGGTTGATACCATCGATTTGGAAGACGCTAGGTCTTGGGCAGTACACTTTCAGAAGCTCGACATTGTCGGTCCTGAACATCGAGAAATAATGACATGATTCCCGAGGTAATACGATGGGCGACCCTATGGACAGTCGGCCTCCAAAAACGCCGCGCAGCACATTTAGTAGTAGTCCCAATGGTGGAGTATCCCTGAAATGGATCGAAAGAGAGCTCAGTCGTCTGGACAGCGGAAAAGTAGACAAAGCACACTACAAGCCCGAACTGTCGAATTTAAAAGAGAAGCTTAGTACTTTTGAAAAACAAATTTCAGAAGTAAAGCGAGAAATTGAAGATGACCTCCAAAAGCTCCAGACCCTCCTTGGCGATGACGTCTCGGATGCGCAGGCCGCGGCTATCAGCGCGGAATCCAAGGCGGGGCAACAAGAAGAAAGGGTCGAACTCGTGGAAAAAACCGTGAATTTTTGGGGAACCTGGTTTTTACGTGGTCTCGTAGGTATGATTCTTCTTTTGATTACGGCTGGTGGAGGCTGGGTTTATTCTCACGTTAGGCTAGAAGAAACAGCTAAGAATTCTAGCAAGGCCGTTGAAAACCTACGTGTCGAAGTTGTTCAAGTGAAGCGAGCGCAACAAGAACAGCGGGATACCCTGACTCGAATGGAATCTCGGACCTTCGATGAAGAGGAAGAAGTGGAAAAGGCGTTGCGGCGAGTCCTTATTGACGTATTGGACAAGAAAAAAGAATAGCTTTGAGCTATAATTGAGGCGCTCAAGGAGGACATGATATGACAGCCATCCCGCTAAGAACCATTGATTCGAAAACCATTGTAGGAAATAACTTGGTGGGTGTGCGCCAGCGGGTGATTCGGACGGGCCAGTTCAATGGTGTTGCGCCGGTAGTGACGGGTCCTCCGCAAATTGATCCTCTCGATGGCGCGATGTTCGCTTCGGACTTGTACATGTATGCTGACGTCCAACCCGAATGTCTGGTGGGGAATCTTGCTGACGTTAATGGACAAGTGTTGTTTAAGGCAATAGACCAAACGGTAGACGCCAAGCTTGTCACCATTTCTTTAATTCCGGGTACTGCATTGAGTGTAGATATCGTAGGTAGACTAATTGTGATCACATTTGTCAATGGTGTTACGACGTATGCTGCTCTCCTTGTTGCTTTGGCTGCTCACCCAGACTTGCCGACCTACTTTGACATGGCGCTTCCTGGGACTGGAGCGTCTAATGTGATCGCACAGGATGCCCTCACCTTTGTGGAGCCCCCTCTCGTACAGGCCGTGCAAAACGACGGGGGAATTTTCATGTTTACCCCCGGCCCCAGGGCAATTTCCTTGCATTCTATTTCGCTGGTATGTGGTGCCGGATCCATAGTCGATGCCTTTATCCGAGATAAGGGTGGCGCCAACCCCCGGCAAATTCTCACGGGTGTAGCAGGAGCCGCGAACGATCATACTGTAGATATTCCACTTTTGTCGTCTGAGGAAATCATGATACAGGAAACAGTATCCGGTGTGCCGGGAGTTGGAATTGATAAGTATGTGACACTTTACCTCGTAAAAGACCAGGTACTCTAGATGGCGGTCACCCTCAACCAGAACGCGGCTCCCCTCACTATGGATGTCATTCGGATGTTCTTGAGGGATCAGCCCGACAAGAATCCGCTTCTGGAAGACGTGGAGTGGGATGAGAAGGAGATCAACAACGCTATTGATCTGGCAGTTTCCAAGTATAACGTGATGACACCTATCACAAATACCTTTCCGGAGCAGATGAATGCTTGGATGCTTTTGACAGGTGTCTGTTGTATCCTGTTCCGGTCGGAAGGTGCGAGGCAATTGCGAAATCAAGTTCAAGCACAAGACGGTGGAATTGCTCCGGTTGGCTTGGACGAAAAAGAGTCCCTCTACATGCGCTGGGCTGATTGGTTCTGTGCCGAGTTTGAGAAAATTGCTCGAGCGGTCAAGACTCAAGCCAACATGGAAGGTGGTTGGGGCGGCTTGACTAGTGGCGGAGGTGGCGCATACGGTGGGATGTCTTCCGGCTACCGTTGGGTTGGTCGCTGGTATCGAAAAATCTAAAGGAGACGCAGATGGATCCAACTCTACGACAAAAAGTGGCCCAGTTTTTGAAAAGCGAGGGCGTTTTCGAAAAGAGCGCGGCTAGAATGCCTCCGGTGGGGGACGTTCTACGCGGTGCGGGGTTCAAGTTGAAGGCACTCGCACGAGCGCATCGCGGGAAGTTGGGTCTCATCGGCGGAGCCGGAGCCGTTGGCGGCTTGGCAACTTCGATGGGTAAGGGTGAGCAGAAGGCGCAACAAGACGCAGCCGAGCTCAACCAACTGATTGAGGCGTACCCGGAGCTGTTGTATGAGACTCCGCATACCCCCTATCAGCCAGAAGGTGAACCCGCATACTATCAAACAGGGATGGGGGGTTACCCTCAGTACTAAGTGATGAAGGGTACACCTTACTCACAGACTTATGCTAAGCAAAAAACTCCTCCGCTACCGACCAAGTTCAGTGTTGAGGTAACTCGTACGGTTGCGTCCTTTCCTCGTCGAGTTTTTATACAGTGGGCTCTCCGGAAACCTCCCGCAGGGGATGGCTTTTTATTTGACGTGTACCGTTCTGGCTCTCCTGAGGGAGAGTGGGAAGAGTTGGTCACTGACCTGGCCGACGTGTACCTTTACGTAGATGGGCATTTCGATGAGCCCATTGTGGCAGGTGGTGAGCGTCGCGACCTCAATCTGTTCTCTTTGCACCGCACGATCTACTACAAGGTCGTGTGTAGATTTGGTTCTCAAACGGCTGAGACGGTGGCGCAACTCGAAGCAGGACTTGACCGCCGACGAAAAGGAATCCATCGAAAGCTTGTCCGTGATGCCGCCAAAGCATTGAAGCTGGTAGTGGGAACGGAAGTCGCTATTTTAAAGAAACGCCGGTGGGGGGCTAAATGTGAACACTGTGTTTCGAAGGGTACTGCTCAAGTAGTTCGAGCACACTGCAAATACTGCTGGGGAACCGGGTTCTTGGGGGGCTATTGGGAACCTGTTTACGGATATGCTCAACGTCAACGCTCGCCTATCCAGACGCAAGTAGCCCCTGAAGGTCATCTGGACCTAAATCGAGTGCAGGTCATCATGCTTAACTTTCCGCAAGTAGAACCAGGTGACGTCTTAGCATTCATGCGTGACGACAAGCGTTACAAAGTTGAAATAGTTAACCCAACACAAATTCACTCTGTGGATGTACATCAAGAACTTCAAGTGTCTGAGCTTGCGCGGTCCGCAGTAGAGTACGGCCCCGAGATCGACGCTTGGCACGACCCAAAATGGTATTGATATGGGTGGAATAGTACGCACAGAACCCCCCAACCTCCCACGCCTGGAGGGAGAACACCAAGACATCATGCCGGGGACACCCTTAGCGGTGGTCGGCTGTTGGCTTGCTGCGTTACGTTATCGTTTTAACGATAACCCTGGTGAGCCCCTCCCGTGGGTGTGGGATCCGGATTTGCGCCCGGACGATGACGAAGATGGACAACCTCGAAGCGAAGAGGGGGTCCCGCGAAAGCTGTTAATTGAGGCAGCATTCAACATTGAAAAAGAGATTCGAAACTACCGTCCGGCTATTTACGTTGATCGAGGCGCTATCGTACCCATGAAGCACCACGTAGATAACTTTGTGGGAAAGCATATCCCGACAGGGCTCAAAGCGCATCACGCGATGGCTAACATGCCCATGTCTTTTTTAGTTGAGTCAGAATCCGCCGGAGAGTGCTGTCTTATTGCAGACACCGCTTGGTTTTTTGTCCTTGCTACGCGGGACCTTTTTAGAAAGGATTTTGGGTTCCACGAAATTTCTAACCCTGTGATGGGCCCAACACAATCACAGACAGCCCACGATAAAACAGTGTGGCAGACAACAGTAGAGTTCAACGTCCAGTTTGATCTACGCTGGACTACGCGTCCAATTGCTCCGTTCCTGCGGGAAATCAATCTCCGATTGCGGGATGCTGCTAACCCGCAGCTGGTCTATCATGAAATTGCACTACGCGATTCGGATACTTGACCGTATAATTGGGCGAGCAGATAAGACGCGACAAGACGTGGAGGAGACCCCATGGCTATGCAACGACCTAACGTGATTGTCTTCCAAGAGTACGAGAGCATCACGGTAGCCCCCGACATCCCTGACCTAAATGTCATCGTTGTCGGCTACGCCTATCAGATTCTGGACTACTTGGATGATAAATCTGACTGTAAAGCTGACACAGGTTACGGTGTCGAAGACGGGGCTATCCCCGTTGCTGGATCTGACAACTACACCGATCCTACAGCAGTGATATTGTCCAACCCGCCCAATATCGAGTCTGGTGCCCTTGTTTCGGAGGACAGCGTAAGCGTTTTCTTCGACGATTTGCGCGCCGTCGTGTCTGAGTGGGACGGTGTGGCTGCCACGCACGGGCGCTACACGCAGAACGACAACCTGTTTTGGGCTAACGACACCGACGGGTTAAACGCTGCGACATTCCCTGCAACCAACGGTCAGCATTTCGGCTCTGAAGGAGTCGAAGCAGGCGATATCCTGCTGGTACAGCAAAACGCCGGTGGGTCTGCGGACTACAAGCTGACAGTTCGGGAGTTGTGTTACACCTTCTACGATGACAGTGTGACTCCGCTCACCTTCATTACTAACGGTGTCTCTCCTGGCGACATCATGACGGTGTGGAATGATTCGGCTCCCACCGTTCGCGACGGTACGTACATCGTGAAGCGTGTACTCACCGAAACTTCTCTTGAAGTCGAAGAGGTGATCCCCGGAGCCGGAAACATCACGGTTGCTGGTCCCAACTGTTTCATTCGGATTCAGTCTCCGGCAGGGGTTGTTCGCGTTGAAAACACCACCCCAGCTGACGGCGCACTCTACGACACCTGTAACGCTCGAATGAATTCGGACTTCGGTGCCGACTACGTGGGTCCGCCTCCTGGAGCGTCTACCGAGAAGTGGCGAATCGAGCGTGAACTTGTCGACGTCGACCTGGACGCCACCGATTTCTCAGTGAGCGGAAACGAGATCACCATCAATGGAGCGTTGACTGTCGACGTAAGCGCTACACTGTTGGGATGTCCCGTGACGTACTCTGAAATCTACGTGGAATACATGGCGCAGAGGACGGATCTCCAAACGGTCAACACACTGACCTCTACTGCCGAGATGGAAACTACGCTTGGCAAGCTCGACGCACGGAATCCGTTATACGTTGGTGCATACATCGCCGCGCTGAACACCACGACTCCAGTGAAGGTCTACGGCCTTGGAGATTTCGCTTCGGAGGAGCTGGCGTACCTCGACTTCATCGATAAGATCAGTGCGGAGCGTGACATCTACGCCATTGTGCCACTGACCTACAACACCACGGTCCTGGCGTCCCTGAAGTCCATGGCTGAAAACCTGGCCGATCCGAACTATGTCCTGACCAATGGGATTAAGCAGAAGTTCCGCGCTATTTTGGGAGCGGTCAAGCTGGAGACTCAGAAGGTTATCCAGGACGTGACCGGCGGGGCGTCCACCTTGCAGAAAGCAGGGACTGCGCCGGTGGTCCCCACCAACGACGATTACCGCACCATGAAGATCTCAGGTGCGGCAATGCCGGATCTCACAGCCGCGAAAGTCCTTCCGGGAGACCGAGTGCAGTTGCAACTCTGGGATGGTGCGGCGTTGCAGGCATTTGAGTTTACGATTTCGCACTATAACGGAGTTGTGACACTCAAAGAGGAACTCGAAGTCGACCTCAATACCGCCCAGCCTGTGACCCAGCAAGGTCTCCCGGTCTGGGGTGCGGGTCCGGGTACGTGGGATAACTGGCTTCCTGCGGGCTACACCTACGCGCACGCCACGGAAACCTTTGCCATCGTAGACCCTGACGGTATTCCAAAGGTGTCGTTCATCCCGGGCGTCGGTAACCTAACGCTTGAAGCAGCTAACCTCGATGATTACTACCTGGTTCTTCAAGTGCCGGGAGCGACGTTCATTACGGACGGTGTCATCCCTGGAGATACCCTTCAGATGCCGCTGGATTGCGAGGCTGACCCGGGTGATTGGGATGACCTGACCAACCTGCAGGAGTGGGAGGTCAACGCCATCCTGAGTCAAGAACGGATAGAAGTTCGAAATGAGGGAACCAACAGCTCAACGGTGGCGAACGAGCTCCCGCACCTGAAGAAGCGCTCTCTAGTGCCGCCACTTACCGGTGTTTTGGAAGACGTCACCAATGGCGACATTTTCTTCCGCATCATGAGGGACATGGACAAAACCGAGCAGGTCACGTCCATGGTTGCGGTAGCTACGAGCTTCACGAGCAAGCGTCTCGTCCTGGCGTATCCGGATTCGGTGGACATTTCTGGGCTGGTGGACGGCAGCAAGCCCCGGTACGGCTCGAATACTCCAGCGGAAGCCGACCCGCAGCCGGGTTACTACCTGGCATGTGCTATCGGTGGACAGACTGCCGGGCAGCCGTCGCAACAAGGCTTTACGAACCTGGGAATCTCCGGGATCTCGAAGCTCTACAACTCGAGCACGTACTTCAACGAACAGCAGATCACCGATCTGTCCAACGGCGGCGTGTACGTCTTCATCCAGGACAACCTGGCGTCACTACCGTACAGTGTGCACGAAGTCACAACGGACACGACAGCGCTGGAAACCGGTGAGTACATGGTGGTGAAGAATTTCGACTTCATCGCCTGGACGTTCCTCGATACCCTCTTCCCGTTCCTGGGGATCTGGAATGTTACCCCGGAAACCATCGAGTTCATTCGGCAGGCTATACGGACGACTATCGAGGCTCTCCGAGCCCGGTATGTTTCGAAGATCGGACCGCCTTTGATTGACGCGGTCATTGATGGTGTGGAAGAATCAGACTTGAGCACGGATCGGATCGAGGCGTACGTGAGCGTCGATCTTCCGATGGTCCTTAACACGATTGGACTGCACTTGGTGGCGTAAATGGAGAAGGTCAGCGAAGACGTCATCGTCAAAACTGCACACCTGATAGGTGTGACACAGGCGATGTTAGACAAAGGCTACACTAAAGATGGAGTGAAGTTGGCGTACGTCCAGTCTGGCGTGTTCCCGGAAGACATTGCTGACTATTTCGTAAAGGCCGCAGCCGAGACAAATCTGACCAAGGAAGCCATAGCGCCCGCTGTTGTTGCAGGAATTGCTGCTATCGGATCCAAAGTAGGTCCGTGGCTTCTTCGGGGTGCTAAAGCGATTGGTCGTTGGGCAGGTAAGTCCAAGGGTACCCTTATGAATAAGGGAACTCAGATGGAGGGTCTCAAAGGTAAAGCTACGCAGTTAGCAGGGAAAGCTGTCGGCGGAGCAGGGGCCGGAGCCGGTAAAGTCGTGAAAGGTCTGGGTAAAAAGACTGTTCAGGGAACGGCCGCGGTTCGGCAAGCAGGCCAAGCGTGGCAGGGAGCACAAGGTGCAGGAGCTAAAGCCAAGCTTCTCGGATCTGGAGCCGTTAACGCCGGTAAGGGTCTTGTGTTCGGGAGCGGAAAAGGGGTTGGAGGGGGCATCGGACGCGCAGGATTCTATGGTAGTATGGGAGCAGGGGCCTTGACTATGGCTCGAGGCAGAGGCGGCACACAAGCAAGTCCGCAGATGCAGCGGATGCAACAGATGCAGCAGATGTACCCGCAACAGCGGATGTACGGAGGATAGCATGCCAAGTAATGTACCACTGGGAATCACGAAGGGCATTGGGAACTGGTTTTCCCAGCAGCACTCCGTTGAACGCGTCACGGACAACGCGGCGTATACCTCAGCCCACCCAGACGATACCCTGGTGTTGGCGGGTCCTCCGCGTAAATTGAGCGTACAGGAGCAGGCCTCCTCCGGATGGCAGAGCCTTCTGGCTATCGGCATGATGCAGACGTTTCAGATTACGTCGCAGAAGCCGACTCAACCGCTGATGGCGTTGGGGTCCGGACGCACGTTCTACGTGAGTGGCAAGAGCCAGACCACGTGGCGGATTGGCCGACTGTTCGCCAACGGTCGCAACTTGCTGCGGGCGCTGTACCATAACGCGGTCGCCGGAGGCGTAGAAGTTCAGAAGCTGGACGATCCTGCCTCCGAGAATCAGTTCGACAACATGTTTACGAACCTGGACTCCGAGCTGTACTACATACCGTTTGGCCTCGGAGCCATCTTCAAGGACAAAGTTCACGACCTGATCGGTGGTTTCTACGCTGAGTTGGCCATGATCAATAGCTACACTGTGGGCTTCACCGCAGGGCAGAATATGGTCATGGAAGACGTTGGTGGAATGTGCGACCGGCTACTGCCGTTCCGGCCCACGTCTGTGGCGCAAATGTCGAATGTTCCACGCTCGACTATCGACCAGGTCATCGGCTTCGTTCACAGCAATGAAGACACTCTCACCAAGAATACGGGCATTACCGATACTCAGCTGGATAAAGCTGACGCGTACCCGTAATCCTGCTATAGTTTTCGTGTTATGCCACCACGGAAATTTAAACACCTCGATTCATCTGAAGAAGTCCGACGCACCGCCCTGGGCGAACAGCCCATGCGGAATAACCTCTACGGTCCCGGCGGTAAGATGCTCGCCGAGATCCAAAAGTACGACCCCAAATCCGACACGTACCTCTTGGTCAGCAGGGGACTCGGTGGCGTTCCGGGACAAGCGGGGGGGCGGAGACTCGCTGGAGTTCCTCGCCGCGTAGAAGATCCGGGAACCATTGCACCACTCGAGAATGGTACAGTAGTTGTTGTCGATACCTCTCTGGGGTTTCCGTATATCGACGGTGTCCTGAACATCAACGCTTCGAGCGAAAAACGTGAACGTGCTCCGCAGCCCCCGTCGCTCGCCGGTGCTGAAGGGTCTACTGTCACTGAAGCGATGGTCACGGACGGAATGCCGGGGTATTACAAAAACGTCCAGACTCCGGATGACGTAGTTCCTGGAGACTTTGTTCGTATGTCCCCTGACGGAAATTACCTCGCTATTTTACGAGGTAAAGAGAGTCGCCTGTACGGGAGTGAGAAAGCCCAAATTTCCGTTATCGGGTTGAACGACCTGATTCGTGTGATTTGCGAGGACTACGAACACTTCAATGGTTTTGGGACTTTTAAGATTTCCAATGCTGAAGGACGCGGGAATATTGAAGTGCGAGGAGGCGCAGACCAGCTCAACGAAACCGGAGGTGATGAGGAGCAGTGGACCTTCCATCTCGATATCGGAGACCAAGGAGAATTCTTCGATATGCGCATCACCACTCTTGACGGCAAGACTCTGTCACAGTTCAAGCTCACGCCTGACGGCCAAATAAGATTGATGGCGGTGAAGGGCATCGAACTCGTCAACGCTGACGGAGCCCCCCGAAGTGAAGAAATAGGGGGCGACCACTATCGGCGAGTGATGGGCAGTACGAAAGATAAAATCTCTGGAGCGGCAACTACGACCATCGAAGGTGAACGCACTACGAATACGTCAGAGAGTGACAAGAAGGTTATAGGAAACGACCAGGTCAAAACCATCAATCGAAACAAAGTTACACAAGTCGGAGGTAACTTACAGGAGACAATTACAGGTGGAGATCCTCTCACCGCAAAGCCTACAAATGTTGCAGTAGACCGACAGGTTTTGAATGGAAGCTACTTCTTGGAACTGGGTAATCCTACCGCCGGGGCTAACCCCTCCGCCATGGCGGGGTACAACGTTTTTGTAAATAATGGTGAGATAACTTTTGGAGAGAACCCTCGAGCCCTCGTACCAGTTACGATGGCTAATGTAAATTTGAACACATCACAACCGAACTCCGTAGCTTTAGGAGGCACTGTGGGTCCTGGAGCAACCATGGCGGTACAGCACGCAATGTTGTTTGAACCCTTCTCTTCGATGATGGCTACGTTGATCTCGTTATTAGACTCCCATACACACGCAACAGCGTGGGGTCCTTCAAGTCCCGCTATGGCGCCTCAGCCCGGAGGTTTTTCATCAGCGTTGTCGTCAACTCTCCCCAATATCTCAAGTATTCGGGTCCTTATTGGGGCATAATCGCGGCTTGTATAAGGCGCACAGACATCCTATACTTGGTTCAGCAAATTTGAGAGAGCGAGGCTCCCTACAACGGAGGGTTTGAGAAATGCCTAAACTAATCGCTGCAGCCTTGATCAATGACGTAACTATCCAAGATCCGTTCCCGACGGATGACAAGCTCGTCATTTCGCTTCCGCACAGAGCAGCGGGTGCTCCCCCCACGTTCGTCGAGACGGACGTGACACGTGGGCAACTCGAACGCTTGCGGGATCAGATGGTGGGGTTGGAATCTCAAGGATTGATCCGATGGAGCGTCGAAGCATCGGATGAAGATGAGCGCGCTGACGAGTTCGGGTATGAGGGCCTCCCCATGCTCAGCTGGATTGACATAGCTGCCAACCCGCTCTCTGTGGGTGGTGGTGTCGCGGGTGGGACCATCACAGGAATCAACCTCCTAGGTGGTCAGGTCAAAGATCACGTCACTTTTGGGGACGTTGCGGACCCCAACAACTGGCTACGTCTCGACTTGCGCGTCACAGATATCGAGCTCAGTGGTGACTCGAATACGGGTGGCTTTTTCAATTTCAGCATTGTCGATGCCGGTCTTGGTAACCCGATTGCGGTGAACACCTATACCCCCGCTGTCGGTACCGGGCCGTACGACCCGACTTTCGTTCCGGCTGAAATCATCATGGAAGTCGACTTTGCGAACGTGGCCCATACCTGGGCTGCTCTGGGTGCGGTGATCAACGGTGCTGCAGGTCCTGGTCCCGCCGATATCTGTCAGGCAGTGTGGGATGTCGGTACTGACCCGATTACCCAGGCGTACGCAGCTGAGCGCTCCTCGGGGCTGCTCAACGGAGCCGGTTCCAGTCTGACTATCGGAGGCGCACCCGCGACCATCGATCTGATCGAGGATACCCGCGTGATTTACTCCATCGCGGCTCCCATCGTCGGTGCAGCCGGTGACATCGCCCAGATTGATCTCCGGACGAACAACAAGCTGGCTCAGATCAGCGCCATCCTCGTGGCCTAAAACCAAAAAAAAGAGGCGCAACGGTTTTTCGTTACGCCTCTTTGGTTCATTCATCTTCAGCACGGATCGCTTCCTGCTCGAACGGATTATTATCCGTATCGCCAGTGAACAACCATGCCTTTACCGTTTCGTAGTAGTACCCAGGTAGGAAACGTACCAGTCCACCACGGTCGCGAATCTGGTCGCAGTGTTTTAGCTCATGGCGCAAGTTTCGGGGAGTGAAATCCTCCATCGAACGAAACATGATGATCTCACCAAGAGCGAAGGATGTTTTCTGCGCGTGTCTTCTATCCCAGGTCGCAGTGTCTTTGTAACAGTAGAGCTCCACGCCTCTTTCCGTGCGAATGTAATGCCCTCGAACTTGGGCCCACAAACGTAGAGCATCGATTAACCAATCTCCCATGCAACCTCCTCATGGGAGAATCCCTCGAGACCGACATTCTTCGTAAAATTGATCGAGCTTTGCGTACGCTTCTTCCACGCCCACCCCTAGCTCATCTTCGGGGTAAGTATACCGTATGGTAGGAGCGACTTCTTCGAGATCTTTTATCCAGCGTATTCTCTTGGTGCGTCTCTTGATATTGACACGACGAATGAGTAGGACTGCGTCTTCAATCTCTTTGTCGTCCAACTTTTTGAGTGGTACGACCTTGCCAGCAGCGTTCATCCACATGTCGAAGTCCTCTATCCATCTCCAGTTTTTCGCGACTCTTGTGCTATCTAGTTTCTCTTGTTTCTCTGTTGATCGGTGTTTCACAGCTTTTCCAAGCTCACAATAGTAAAGCTCACTGAGCGTGAGTGCTACTCGCTGCTTTTCCCCCTTAACTATCATCTTTACTCGAACGTCTTTGGGCTTTACGCCGTTCTCTAGTTGGTGCTTGACTACACGCACATCTAAGGCGTGTTTTTCACACCCCGGAATGTAGATGCGACTACCGTCCTTGAGTGTGGCTACGAGTTCCACACAGCAATCTTTTTGGCACCCTTGTATAGTGCACCCTGTGTGGTCAGACCGGTGCTTATGTAGATAATGTCCCATAAAGTTCCTCACACCAAAAAAGACGCGAGGGGGGAGCACCCCTCGCGCCTCGACGGCGGCTACTTGTCGTCGCCCTGGTTGTCATCCGCATTCTCCTTGCGCTTCTTGCGGATGACGGAAACGACGGCCTCACCGCCGCGGAGGACCGCGTAGGTGGCGACGGGCACTATCAAACCTTTGAAGAACGCTCTCATTTTTTCTTCCTTTCGTAGTTCTACCCCTCAGAAGTCTGGAGGGCTGTTTCTGAGTACACTAACTTGTACCGTTTTCACCATCGGTTTTTGAAGGATCTGGGGACTCTTTTTCGGACTTTTCAGACTCTGAAGACTCTGGTTCCTCTTTCGACTCTTGGTTTTTTCTCTGTTTCCTCTCGGATAACCAATCCGCAGTTTTCTCGACGATTTGCTCACCGAGAACTGCCAGGACGGCTACCCCCACCTCAATCAGGATCATTTTCCAGGGTGGGCCACCTCTACCTTTCTTCGCCATTGTCTCTTACTCCTTTCTTTGCTATCGTTTTTTAATGACGTGGCACCAACAAACAGAGTCGTCGGAACTCGAAAAATTGGGTAAGATTACTGTGCGGCTCATCCGTGTAATGACGTACGAGAAGCTGGCTCGGGCACAAGCTCAGCTTAGAGCCCACGGGGTGCAAACTGAATTTCTCGATACGTTTAGGAAACACGCGGCTGCCGACCTGAAGAATCTGAGAAACCATGAGTCTGAATCTGGAGAGCGGAAAACGCGCAGCGACAGCTAAGGCCGCGAAGAATAGCGGGCTTTACGCTACTGCTCGTCGTCGATATGGCGGGAACATTACCGCAATGAAAGGTGATGCTCCGCTTGGGTTGCTCATTGGGCACGTCTTGCGAGTTAACCCCGCACTCGAAGACGCACCCGCAATCAAAAGAGATCGGCGCAGAGGTTTTATGAAAGCTTCCATCAACGAAGCCCGTACAGTAGACATCCGTGATGTACAACTGGATGAACCCGCTACCTGCGCGTTCGTTTACGGTCGTGAAATCAACCGATCAGCATCAAGTCTTTATACCACGTATCCTAGTCTCTTTACGCGTGCTGACCGGAACCTGTGGAAGTGTGCGTACCTCTTCGTAGTTCTCGGAGCTCCTATTTTCAACTTTATCTGGCAAAAAGCTAATCCGATTATTAAAACAACCAAGGAACCTGTTTTTGTCAGGAGCGGTCGTGGTGGAAGGGGTAACTGGAAGATTGAGGAGGAAGTAGAGAAGAGCTCCATCAACACTGCCTATGATGATATCCTTTACGCCGTAAATTCGATGACGGCCGCTCCTCCTGGGTGGCGGCTCACGGAATTTCGTAAGCTCGTGCTTGTAGATTGTGAATACGTTTTTGAACTGTGGCGGCTGTACGGACCCGAAAAGATGGTCGGGTTTGGAACATTGCCGGTTCTCAGCTACGATCAGATGCGCACCATCATGAATCGGGTGAAGTAGATGGGTTGGCAAAAATGGGAACTCGACTTACCCGACCTGTCTCCCGGGGCGGACCTCGCAAAAATCATTGATAAGATCCGAGAGTTCCTGGAAGTCATTGTCGGAATACTCGAAACCATTCTTAATTTCATCACCGCATTCACTGATCCGCTTGCCTCCGCCATTAAGTCGCTCATCGATAAAATCAAAGAAACCATCGAAGGGTTCTTGGAAGACGTGGGCGTCTACGTGTTACACGTGCCTATCCGCAAACGCCTGATGACCAACTTCCTCAACTTGGGGGATATCACTCCTGACTGGGCCGGGAACCTTGGCATTTTTGGAGAGGGTGTTGCAGACACTGATAGCCCCGGGAACTCTGGGCAGATTCTCCCGCCTTGGCAGGATGATAACCTGAACGACTTTTTGGTCCAGGCCAACCGTTACAACGGCGGGAATTACGGATTCTTTAAAACAGTCATCGAATCTCTCTGGGATCAAGGAGACATCAACCGTCCGCAATTCTTCGATGAGGATGATTACGTAGGTGGCGTCGTGATGTTGATGGGGACGGACTTTGATCCCCTTGGTTTTTTGGATGATATTTGGAAACTATTCGGTATCTTCGATTTGGGAATTGACGGTGTTCCCAAGGCCCCTCGTCCTAAAGGATTGAAGGGTCGCGCAATCACGCCTATCGTAAAAACTTCTACGAATGCTACTGGGGGGAAGTTCAGTGCGTTCCTTGAATGGGAACCTGTCGAGGTTCCTATAACCCAGCTTACGGACCTGGGTGGTGTCATTCTTTTCCCGGAGCGCTACGCCGTTCTACGGTCGAAGAACAACGTCAATGCTTTGGCTGCCAATTCGGTTCCGGATTTGATGGGTACGCGAACGCTTTCGAGCGGTGCTACGTTTGGACCTACCGAGGTCATCTATGAGGGTTCTTATGACCCCATGGACGTGACGTTTATCGACGAGGATATCGCTGCAGAACCTGATGATTCTTTCTACTACACTATTGCGTGGAAGTTGAAGGGTTACAACGCAGACGAAGCTGTGACTGATGATGGGGGTACGCCATACGACTATTGGTATACTTCAAACGTTGTGCGCATTGTACCGTATCCGACACGTCCAGGTAGTACTCCCCCTGATTGGATTCGAACACCTTCCATTGCTTCGATCTTCCCACAGTTCGCCTATTTCTTGAGGATGATTGTAGCAGAGCTGGAAAAACTCGCAGGAAAGCTTGTGGGGGCTCTCGATTTCATCACCGACTATGTTGAGTTTTTAAAGTCAGAGATCGCACGGTATGAGGCACTGGTAAATCGCATCCTCGATGCTATAGAGGCTATTCAAGCCAAGTTCGACCTCCCAACTTCGGGTGTTTATTACCGCCTTTTCAAGGGTCAAGGGGGTAATACTTTCTTCATCCAAGATCTCGCTCTTTCTCTGAGATCCAGTTACGCGTCTTCACCTCCGTTCCACAAGGGTGACGAGTACGTCACAGGTGTTATCCTGATGACCGGAGGACCCGAGGTTCTTGTAGAGACTTTGATGACGCTCATGGGGTGGCTCTTTGGAGGAAGTGCTAGCGGACTTACCCCTGTCCTCGAAGGTCTCGATACTGCGGTAATGGCGATTGAAGACCAATGCTTCGCCGAGGACATGTCCATCACAGCTTGTTCTGCAGAAACCGAGCTACCACTGGACCTCTGTGATCCTGGTGTAACCCCTGCGCCTACTGCTACATTCGGTCCGGACATGGGCATCGTGCCCGAGACCACGGAGGACTGATATGCCGATGTATGATTATCGTTGTCCTGATTGTGAGTGCGAAACTGAAGAAATTGTGTCCGACATCGCCACAGTCGTTTCATGTCCGGAGTGTGGAGCACGCATGGTCCGATTTTGGAAGTCTGCGCCTCCGACTCTCAGCGCAATCATCCCGTCTTACCCTGGCTGTAAAGGGCAGAAAGCTGGGTATGTCCATTCGCACGGCCCCAAACGTCCGGCTACTAAAATCCAATCTGGATACGGAGGAGCACAGAGTCCTAAAAGCTAAAAAGGAGGGCACGAACGCCCTCCTAGGTGGGATCCACCAGTTTCCAAAGCCAGAGGGTCCCAGTTCTTTTACCAAGGATTTCTATCCTGTGAGAAATGCCCTATAATACTATTGTCATGAGAAACGGACTTCTCAAATACGCTGGTAGTGTGTGGTTTCGGCCGCCTGGAGTTCCCTTTACATTTGCAGGATCTCCCGACTACCAAGAGCGCCTTACGGGTATGACCAAGTGGGCTCCGCGTGGGATGGTGGAAAATGTAGCCGAGGGGCTCCAAGAAGGTCGTACTGTAGAAGAGCTGGCGCAAGAGGAGCGTAGCAAAGGACTTCTCAAGAGCCTTGGTGTCGGAGCTTTGGCGGGGGGCACTGCTGGAGGAGTGGCGGGACGCGTTGTGGGAGGAGAAGCCGTCGCGGCTCCTTTCAAGGAACTCCTGTCTAAAGGCGTCTCGCGAAACACTCTTAAGGGTTTGTGGAAAATTCCAGGCTCAGCGAAACTACTCCCGTTGCTCGGGATCGGAGGTGGGTTGCTCGCCGGTGGTGCGCTCTGGGGGGCTGGTAGAGGCCGACGAGAGAGTCAGGCACGCCAGGTATCCCGAGGGCTTCTCGCTGAACGCGTATTACAGAGAAACGCACTAAAAGAGGCCCTAAAAACAGAACAGCCGTACAACCAGCCGCTTCTCAGAGGAGTTCCGCTCACAAGTGCGTCAGCAGACACTCCGTATGCTGTGAACTTGCCCTACTCGGGGATGTAAAATGTATCGAGAGTTGGAAAAAATAGCCTTCATTCCCAACCCTGGGAAAGACGCCATCTATGAGAGACTCCTGCAGCGTGAAAAAGAGCTGGCACAGGTGCGAGGGGTCAAGGATTTCACGCCTGGAATGCGGATGTCTGGACGAGCTCCCGGCCCACATCCCGCCATGGAGAAGGAGATCCTGAAGGGTACAGGTCCTGGGGTAGGCCAAAAGGTAAAACACCATACGATAGGACGCCTTCGTCGATTGTGGACACAGCCTGGAAAGTACAAGTGGCTACGTCAAGGAGGTCTCCTGGGAGGAGCGGTTGGTTTGGGACTTCTAGGAAAAGCATGGATTGACTCCGCGAAAAACGAGAAACTCCTGAAAGAGCAGCAAGCCCAGGATGTCTTGCGCAAGTACAGTGCAAAGTTCGATTACGCGCCAAACGCGCCCGTTACGCCGAAGCCTGCCAAATTCCCAAAGATGCCCGCCCCGATGAGTACGAACGCGGGAAAGCCCGACATTCCGGGTACCAAGAAACAAAAAGTAGAGCAGGACTTTTCAGGAGAGTCCGCGGAGATCAAAGTGGCAACGACCAATGACGTACTCGCCAAGCTCGCGTTCATGGACGAGGGTGCGATGCCGTGGATCGCTGGACTCGCGGGGGGCGCCGGAGGGTACTACGCGGGTAAGAAAATCATTGACCCCATCCTTGGGCTCGGTCAAGAAAACCTGCGGCGTAAGATCCACATCGCGGAGAAGATCATTGAAGGATTGGAGAAGGGTAAGAAGGTTGCGCCGTTCGCGGGTGCTACCGTAGGTGCGATCCTCCTCGCTGCCATCGCAGCTAAGAAGGCCAAACAGAAGCAACGCGAAACCATGGAGCAAGTCGAGGCTATGGGAGGCCCCGCGCGAGAGGGATTCAGTCCCTACGACCGACGTGCTCTCTCCGACCCATTGGCGGCCTATTATGGGTGAGCCCACCATCTACCGTCGACCGACGGTTAACCTTCCTGCGAAGCCTCCCAAGAAGAGAGACCTAGAAAAGTGGCGCTGTCATCGTACGCGCAAGGGTAAACCCGTTACTGCCCCTCTCCCTCACAAGAATTGAAAAGCTCTCCATTACCTGGTAAAAGAAACTGATCTGACTGACCTAACCCTGCTACCCAGGCAGTCAGGGCTGTAGGTTGAGTGCACGGGGCTCACCTACGATATTGCGGGATGACGCAGTGGTAGCGTGCTAGGTTCATACCCTAGAAGTCGGGGGTTCGACTCCCCCTCCCGCTACTATGAATCCGTGTTCGAGTCCGGACCTTGAGGGAGTCGGGGGGCTCATAATCCTCGGATAACCCTCTCGGACTGACGGCAAGAGCACGCACCCCTGGTAGGGACCAACAGATTGGAGGACACTATGGCAACTTAGATTCTTTTCATGGGGCCGAAACGGTTTCGACGTGTGCGATGGAAGCGTACTGTGCGTGTCCCGCCTTGTGTGTTCGGCGGGTTAGAACGGACACTCAACTCGAACTGCCGACAACGTAGTTCCCTTCCCGACCCCGATGGCGACCCCGGTCGCCCGGGCTGCCTAAACGGCACGGGCGTGCCCTGAGTAAGGAGCTCGAGTAGCTCAGGGGGCGTGATTACACGAGCAAACCCAGGCTGAGTTCTGCGTGATGACGCCGGGTAAACGAAAGCGCAGTAAGGCCGTGATGACTTGTCTCTCGGAAGTCACTGTCTGAAACGAAAAGAGAGACCACACACGTGAAGATCAGTACGTAACGCGTAAACGGACCCGGGTTCGACTCCCGGCGGCTCCACCACACAGTCGGCAGCTGTGTTGCACTAGGGAGGGGTGCAGTGTATAAGTACTCCCTCATTGACAAACTAAAGAGGAGAAGGTCCGGATGGTCGATGTCTTTGGTTTGATTACTTTCCAAAGTCCCGGATAGCCTTCTCCGTATCTTGGCCCCGTCGACTAACGGTTAGGTCACTGGCCTTTCACGCCAGCAGTGGTGGGTTCGAATCCCCCTGGGGTCACCAAAGTTGCGGGACTCTGTTATACGAAGGGCTTGGCGCCGTCCTTTCGTAGGTAGGAGACATTAACGGGCCCCATACCAGAGGTAGCACGCGCCCTGCGAAGACGTGTAGATGCCGAGAGGGAGACCTGACTGAGGACTCTCTCGTCCCGCAACGCTCTTTGAAAATTTAATACGTACGGAGGTAAAAGAGAAAGATTTCCCTGGAATACAAGATCGCCTTTCGTGGTGATCTATAACTACGAAGGAGGACTCTCCATGACTGAAGCTAAGAACCCCAAAATTCCGTTGGCCAGGCTGCTCCTGCGCCGCAAGGAACTCAACGCCCTGTTCCAGGCGCGCTTCGATGCGCTGCGCCTCGAGCTCACCAAGGACGACCTCCAGCGCCGCAAGGTGAACGAAGAGACCGACCAGGTGGAGGGCGTGATCTCGCTCGTCGACAAAGCCGGGCTCGAGAAGGAGGCCGACTACTACGCGCACCAGCGAAGGCTCGCCGACAGCGTCGTCCAGCAGGCCAACTGGGCGACTGACGTCGAAGTCCCGGCCCACGTCATGACCGACGACGACGTAACAGAGACCAACGACAAAGCGAAGGCCAAGCTCGCAGAGCTCCTTGTCCGACGCAGGGACCTCGAACAGCGCATGAGCGCCTTCGGGCCTTCCCTCCGCTTCCGCACCGACGACCTGCACGAGCAGGTCTCGGACAGGCTCCCCATCGCCGATGGTCTCGCCAAGATCACGGAGAAGGTGGAGCGCAAGACTCCCTCGCAGCTGAAGCCATTCATGCAGCACGATGCGCTGCAGGCCAAGCTGCGGGCAGTCGATACTGTGATCCAGAAGGCCAACTGGGACACGGTCGTGGAGGTGCCGGTCACGGTGCTCTCCAACTTCTCGGCGTGACCCGGTTCTGACGTGAGGGTTCCCTGGTTCGCCGGGGGGCCCCACTGACGACCCGGTCACCATAGGATGGGCGTAGCGCAGGACTAGGGTTTGCACGGCACCCTAAGCCGTAGGTGTCACCGGTGGCATCGTCGCAACTCGTTTGATTGTCTACAAAACGATCAACACTCAATGGACTGGCTGTTAATCCAGAAACCAAGAGCTAAATGTATCGGAGAATACGTTTATTCAAGGCCACGAACTCCGACTATCGGAACATCAGAACCTTGAAAGCCCGAGTGTACCGAGTGAACGAACACCAGACCAACCGCCTCTTGGGGACATATCCTCAGGCGGTCGACTATCCGATATCCGACTATCCAAGTCCTGGGGCGCCCATCCCCTTTTTTCTTCCGTAGCTCAAAGTATCAGCACTTCGGGCCTCTTAATGTGTGCTATTCTACGGGTATGGACAAACACATCTTAGAAAAGCTAGTTGAACAACGTAAGAGCATCCGGCAAATAGCGGAAGAGATGGGGTGTTCATTCACTAACGCCAGGTACTGGCTTAAGAAGCATAACTTAAAAACGCTAACCAGGGTTCAATCACCTCATTGTTACGTGTGCGGGGAGACGCGCCCGGAGTGTTTCTACGAGCGGCGTACAAAAATATGTAAAGTTTGCCACAATAGCTACACAAAAAGAGCGAGGACAACAAAACAGATCCTACGGAATCATGTTGTTGGGAGGGGTGTGTAAACGGTGCGGATACTTCCGCTGCCAGGAAGCGCTGGTATTTCACCACTCGGATTCAACTAAGAAGGATCCCAACTTTAAGAGTCTTAGGGGGTGGAGTCGCGATAGGACAAAGAAGGAGCTTGGGCACTGCGTGTTACTCTGTGCGAATTGTCACGCTGAAGTCCATGCGGGCATTGACATTAGTGGGGAGTAGCCCAGCTGGTTTAGGGCATCAGGTTTTGGTCCTGAAAGTCGAGGGTTCGAATCCCTCCTCCCCATCTAGGAGAATCTCATGGCTTACATCATCGGAGAACCAATCATTAACGTGACTGGCACCTCTTCTGGACACTCCCGCCTCACGGTGCGCTTCCCGGTGTTGGAAACCCACAGTGGAGAACGACATTACCGGGGGGTAACCATAATACTTGACCCCGAAAAACTCTGGATGTTGGGTGACCAACACGAGCCTCCCCCGGTGTTGCCCGATATGCCAGTCCACACCGGGAGTGTAGACGTGGGTACGTACGTCGATACTCTCATTGCGACAGCTGAGCTCCAGGACGAGCTGAAGAAGCTCGCAGAAGAAGACGGTATCGATCTAGACTACCCTGAGCACATAGAACGCTGGAAGATCGGAGCGGTCAAACGTGCTTCGGAGCGTTGTAAGGAACGTAAGAAGTGAGTAAAATTGCTTTGAGCGGTGGACCTGCACGCGAGGTGCCCCCCCACATCCCCTCAGGTTCACCGCTCATCATTTTTCGGGGCATTCGCCTAGTGGTCTATGGCACCGGCCTGTCGAGCCGGATTCCAGGGGTTCGAATCCCCTATGTTCCGCCGCGCAGCTGTGACGTATCACGTTAGGCCGAGATGCGGAGAGAAGTGCGCGCTGCGCGAGGATTTCTGAGTACTGACTGGTTGGGCGTGCTTCTCTATGCCTGCGTTGGTCCGCCCTGGGTGAGGGACCCCGTTAAATACTAATCTCGGTACACCCAGACTTTTCTTACGGGGCGTAGCGCAGTCTGGTTAGCGCGCCAGCTTTGGGAGCTGGATGTCGAAGGTTCGAATCCTTTCGCCCCGACCGAGCCTCCATAACTCAATGGCAGAGTGGCTGGCTTTCAATCCACGTCGTTCCAGCGAAGACATGCGAGATGAGAAGGGCTTCTTCGACATGAGCTTCAAGAAGGATCCAGGTGTGAAGAAACCCCCGGAGGCGGGGGAAGAAATGACCGACTACAACATGACGGGCTTTCTTCGATACGCTAACATTCAGTGTAGGTGTGATCGACATTTCGGATGGGTCTGCCCTAAGTGCAAGGACGAAAATCTGTGGAAGTACAGCTTCCCAGAAACTGTCAAAGAAGCTGTCGACAAGGGGTGGGTAGCCTATGTTGTGAGCTACGATTTGACACCTAAAGGAAAAAAACTACTCGACCGACTGGAGCTGCGAACCATATGAAACTCTGGGTAGACGACGTTCGGCCTGCTCCAAAAGGCTGGATCTGGGCTAAGAGCTACAAACAGGCTATGAGGCTCATGGAAGAAAACGACTGGGATTTCGATGTCATCAGTCTCGACTATGATCTGGGCGAGGAGAAGACAGGTTATGACTTACTCTGCAAAATTGAACAGCGGTCAATGGAGTACATGAACTACACTCCGCTTATCGGCGTCCACACATCAAACATGATTGTCCGTGATAAGATGTGTAATGTTGCGTCTCGTCTCAATGGTAGGCGTCTCAGGAGGTGATACATGGGTAAGATCTACAAACGTAAACGCCGGTCTTGTGCGCTATGTAAGCCCCACAAAACGGGGGGTGCGGATAAGCTCAAACCTCACCAACGACAAGAGCTCACACTTGCAGAAGCCGAGATGCGGGAAGCTAAACTCTCGGGACGCCCTGACAAATACGACGATATGTGTGAGGATTCTCTGTACGACGATCAATTCCAATCCGAGTACGCAGAGCTTCATGACATGATCGACCACATCTACGATACCTACTGAGGATACGACCACCCTCTTCGCATAGCGGTACTGCACACGCTGTTGAACCGCATCCGCAATAACGTAATCGTTAAGCCGTCCTAGCTCAGTCGGTAGAGCAGCGGATTTGTAATCCGCCGGTCACGGGTTCGATTCCTGTGGGCGGCTCTGTACTAGATGCCTTCTACTCCGGAGGCGGGGGATGTTACATCCCAACAGACGGCAAACTGGCGCATGAAGCCAGGGGCCCGAACAAGCCCTCCGGGGGACCGGGGGCGTACTTTGTAAACCAGCTCGCCCTGCATCGGGCGTCGCTTGGCTTACAAGCCTACGCTACCCGAGCCCCCAGGAGGACAACATTCGTGCCCTCTCGAGACCCAAGTAGTACAACAAATAAAGGAGAGCATTTCATGATTTTTCGACACTACCGAACAGAGGAGAATGGTTGCGCCACGGTTGCGTTCCGGTCGGAGGACGGCCTGGCGGAATTGGGCGTAGCCTGGTGTTCCCCCGAGGACCCCTTCAACCGAGCCAAGGGGCGACTCATCGCCGCGGGCCGAGTGGAGACCAAGCGCGACAACGGGCACTACCACTCCATGCCACACACGGGAGATGTACAGCTACGCCCCACGATCTTCGCCATGTTGGACAGTATGAAGAAGCCCCGTTGGTTCGAGGGGTTCATTGGAGAGCTGGAAAAGGCGGGGGAAGAAAAGGAGAAGGAGTAATCAGTTCATACATATCAGAGTTTCCGATCTCGAGACGGAGAGCGTTACGCTCTTATACGCGGCTAACCTGGGAGTACATAGCGCGGCACTGTACTCTTACGGTTCTACTCGCGTGTTCCCTTAGATCGTCTATAGAACGGACGAAGACGCCAATCTTAGGGAACACGCCGAACAGAACCGTAAGGGTAGCATTCCCGCATATCAGTGATATGTAGAGCTAGCGGGGGTGGCGGAACTAGGTAGACGCGCCAGCCTTAGGAGCTGGTGGGATTTCCCGTGCAGGTTCGATTCCTGTCCCCCGTACCGTGCTTGAGAGATGGTTTCCGGTGACTGACCCTCCCTAGCAGGCTGAGGCCAGGATTGAAAGATCAACCTGAGCGGGCCCATGGGAGGAGCGAACAGCACTGTCAGATAAGGGACGGAACCGGTGACGGCTCGGAAAGACGAGCACTTTTTTAAACCACACAGGAGAACTGCCCCATGTCCAAAGATCCCACCCGAACACAAGCCATGCTTGCTAAATGTCACGACTGCACAGGCCACTACCACGACGGTAAAGACGATTGTGAAGTCACGAAATGCCCGCTGTACAAGTGGATGCCGTATCGCAAGCTAGAGCCCGACTTTGAATGGGCAGAGTACAATCCTCGCTCTAAGGGCCTTGTCTCGAAGGAAGAGACGAAGCGTGACTTCACACCAGAACAAAAAGAGGCGATGGTCAAGCGACTCGAGGCCGCGCGAGAAAGGAGATATCATGCCGATCTTCAGGATTCGGGTGTCGAGGACAATGAGTGAGAGTGGTGTCTTCTACGTAACAGCTGATGACGCACAACAAGCGAGAATAAAGACTTACGAAGATATCAACGAAATCATGGATTGCTACGGGGATTGGGAGTTCGACGAGATCATGAGCGACATGGCTGACATCGACGCCATTAAAGAAATAGGTAGCCTCCCTGAGTCTTATGAAATCCCAGCAGAGCTGTGCTTTGAAACGCCTCCAAAGGACGGTGATGTGTTCATGCCTGTAGACCCCCGCCAGCTGAAACTTTTTACGAGGTAAAGTCATGGAAGAAGAGAAGCTCCCACGCACGTGTGCAACGTGTGCGTATTACCGAAAAGAAGTACGAGACAGCGGCACAACGGGGGCTCCCTTCGACGCTCGGATGTGTAACCACCCACGATTCAGCTCAGTAATGGGCAAATGCCCTGAGCCAGATACTCCTGGATGTCTTCTCCACTCGGGCTTCGCGGAAGAGCTCGTGGAGGCTCGCAAACAAATCAGGCCTCCCCCCCCCTCGGGATGTTCGACGATAACATACGTGGTGCCCTGAATTTGCACTCCTTTTCTTGGCAGCTCAAGCAATACATAGATGATTTCCATGAGAACATGGGGAAAGCCGAGCATGACTACGCTGTGAACCCAACGGGGGGGGATCGAGGCGATTTAGTATATCGAATAGGATATGCTCTGATGCGAACCGACCGCAACCCATTGCGTACTGAGCTGTACAATATCGTAAACGATGCGCTACAAGCCTACCTAGAGCCCGCATTTGAGCAGTCGCAACTAGCGATCTTGTATCATATGGATTACTTGATCGCGCAGATCGAGCAGCGATACGCGCCCCTCCAGCAAGAAGTGGAGGAACTTCGACGAGAGGTCAGGAGGTTGAAAGATGAAGATACAGATAGCGTCCGACCTGCACTTAGAACTGCGGTCGAAGACTAAGTTCCAGATCCGCGACGATGCCGAAACGCTCGTCCTGGCTGGAGATGTACACAAGAAGCCCAAGAGCCTCGCCAAGTTCTTTCGGCGTATCCTCAAGCAGAACGACATTCCCATCGTCTACATCCTAGGAAATCACGAATACTACGGGCGTGTGTTCCCGGACGCGCTGGACGAATACCGAGAAGCTTGCGCAGATATCCCCCAGGTGAAGCTCTTGGAGAAGAAGATGGTCGAGATCAAGGGGGTGCAATTCTTGGGTACTACCCTCTGGTCCGACATCAGTAACCCCCTACATGCTCTGGCCGTCCAGGCAGGTATCACCGATTTCAAATACGATCACGGGGAGTCGCGCCCTGTCGTTCAGGTAAGGGGAACGTACGACGGTATGTCACCCTTCGTGTGGACTCGTGAGTACATGGAATGCCGGGAGTGGTTAGTTGAGGCGTTGGAGAATAGGAATCCCAGAAAGCCTACGGTTGTGGTCACACATCACGCACCCACTCGGGCAGTCCACCCCAAGAAGTTCTTGAAGTCCCTCACCCGAGCAGCATACGAGTCGGAACTCTCTGGCCTCATGGACCGATACAAGCCTGAACTCTGGGTTTACGGTCACGATCACGGACCGCGGGTCGATACTCAGATCTATGAGACACGAGTGGTTTGCAACCAGATGGGCTATTACTTCGAGAAGGCAAAGCAGACCAAGTACGAACCTTGGATCATTGAGGTGAAATGACCTATACTTCAAAAGATTGAAGGAGGTCACACATGCACCCAGCATATGTACAAGGCTACGCCGAGGTCATGACCAAAATGGCCAATATCACTGAAGAAGATATCGCTGCTGCTCTAGCTGGCCGCACCGACCGCGATATTTCTCCTGAGGAGGTGTCTCAGTACGCCCGTGAGCAAGGCCGCGAGGGCTACATGGGAGCCAGCAGCCATCCCAAATGGGGTGTCGGAATCGGCGGCGTGCTCGGTGGCGGCCTGGGTGCCCTGGGTGGAACGATAGCTCGTGGTAAGCCTGGAGTGGGGACCGCCATAGGTGCGGGCTTAGGCGCTCTTGGGGGCGGCGGTCTTGGCTATCTGGCCGGGAAAGCCAGCCAGAAAGGCGTAGGCCACCGTGAAAAAATGTGGGGACAGGAACTGGGCGATATCGCTCAGGCGGGACGAGTTCCGAGAGAACTTGCACATACATACGAGCACGGTCGGGAGCTTGAAAACCTCCTCCCCTACGCCAGCGGCATCCAAGAAGAAACCGCCAAACCTCTCACCCCTGAGGAGTTCGCGATGCTCCGCTCCGGCTTGATGAAAGAACTCATGACGGAGAAGGGCATCGAGGGGGCGCTCTCCGGGGCTGCGATGGGCGGACGCTATGAGGGAGGCGAAGAAAATAGCCGCGATAAGCTACAACGCCAGCTCATCGGTGCCGCCCTCGAAGGAGGACTAGGGACACTCAAAGGCATGCGCGAGGCTCGTGAACGCGCAAGCACACTCTCCGACCTCTACGAACGTGGTTACGGCCATTTAGCTGGACGCATGTACGGACACAAATAATCTTTCTACTAGCTTCCCCAACCGCTGAGTGGGGTACAGGACGTTACGTCCTAGGTCGCCGGGGAAACTGGTGACACGTTAGAACATTATCCCCCTCATCAAGGAGCCGCAGCGCACGACAGAAATAAAATCTCCGTCGAACAGCATCGTACACTCGTGTCGTTCGTCGATATTATTTCTGTCAGCGCACGCGCCCTTGATGATGGGAATAATGTATGATTCTAGTAGTAGAAGGAGGACCCTATGATTCACTGCACCAATGGGTACAACCCACCCCAGTATCGCATCGCCTGTACCGGCAAGTGGGTCACACCCGACTTCGACAAGGATGTAGCACCTCTTGACGACATCTTCATCGCCACGGACGGTACCAAATACACACCTGAAGTCCAGTACTCCAACTGTCCCAAGTGCTTGAACGCCATCCGAAATGAGGAGTTGGCCCTCGAGCCTGATCCTGAAGATTAGAGCTCTGCGACCGTGGCGGAATTCGGTAGACGCGCCGGATTCAAAATCCGGTGGGCTTACACCCGTGAGAGTTCGAGTCTCTCCGGTCGCAATTTTGGGCTACCTGCCCTATAATTTACGGCAGTAGCGTAACAAGGAGCCTCGTAATGGCGTCGGCACAAATACCAGGAACTTTGCCAAATCCTGAATCTATGCCTGAAGAAGTTTTGAGCTTGAAGAGCATGCTCCAAGCAGTGTTCGACATGGGAGAAACCGAAGTAGACAAATCTGCAGAGCTGTCAGAGAGCATACCTGACATTGAGTACCACTCAATGATTTCAAATGTGTATGACTACGGCCCGACTGCAGAGTCCTACTACGTAAACGGAACCCGTGGTTTGTATTCCGCTTTTATGGTGTACGAACCGGCGTTTAGCTATAGCCCACCACCTGAAATGGGTATATGGGGATACCTGGTTGCGCTCTTAGTAACCTGTGAGCATGGGTCTTGTGCGTTGCTCAACTGCAACCCTAAGATCATGGGGTCGGCTTCGATTCAGCACATTCCTTATCCGATGGATAAGGGTGATTTCTTTTTCTGGGCTGATTCAAACGAGCCCCTCACAGGGATCAGTGAAGATGGCACCATGGGCACCGCAATGGGCCTTTTGGGCGTACAGGGGTGTACCACTACTGGTGTACGTCTGCGCGTTTATTCGTTTTACAAGTTTGTGGAGAGGCTACCATGACACATACTCCGAGCCCCGCCATGGGATCCGGGTCTCTGCTGGGACTGTACGAAGAATCCTCTGGGAATGTTAAAACTGACGGTACTCTGTCTTTCCCTCTTCAACTTGGAGACCCCGTAGCTAACGCCCCTATTCTTCATCTCAGTATCGATACAGACTTCAAAAGTCGAATTGTTACGACACTGGATTTGGGAGCTACAAACCCGACTAGAGACTTCGCAACATTCCCCGACTACAATAGTTTCCCTGGTCTTCCTCTCTTCATAGACCCTGGATGGATGGAGATGCTCCTGAGCGGAGACGTATTCAACCAAGTAGCTTGGGGAGGCAAACTAGCCGTTAAGCACATGATTATCCGGTGCGTCCTCGGATCAGTCGCAGTACACTTCGGAGCGTTGGATCCTTTCCATACGTATCCAGCAATGCCTCCAGCTAAAACACGCCCCTTCATTCTTCAAGAAGGAGGAGTTCTGACGCACGCATTGAATGGTGATCGTCCCTTTGTTGTAACACTCGAGCGCACACCCCCGGAATCTCCAGTAGCGTTTATTCAAAACCTCCCAAGTATCTTCTTACAAACTTTCGAAAGCTTGAATCGCCTACGCATTGCGCTTTTCGTAGAGCGCCGGTAACCCCCAAGGGCGATAAAGGCAGTACCTGCTTAAGCCAGGGTGGCGTAACCGGTAGGCGCGCGAGACTTAAAATCTTGTGGAGGTAACTCCGTACGGGTTCGATTCCCGTCCCTGGTACAAAGTGTTGGCTTGCGTTAGTGCACGCAACCGAGAGAGCTACTCTCTCGAATCGCGCATAGTTTACGCGCACACTTGCTCCGTCCGCTGTCTCTGGATGCACACCACGACACAACTACTTGAATGCGCTCATGCCAAGGGATTGGCACTCGCTTTCCTCGGTTCAAGCAGTTGCAGAAATGTCCGACGTTAGCATCCAGAGATGCCTATCCCTCAGCGGACTCTACAAAGTAAGCAACACTCATTGTTACATATTGTAGAACATTGTATTATTAAGCTCATGCCGAATACAGACAAAAGAAAGTATACCGCTTACATGCGGGCCTACATGCTTAAGCGCTACCATGAACGCCGAACGCGCGCAGTGACATTGTTAGGCGGAGTTTGTGTAGTTTGCGGAGAATCTCATGACTTAGAAATCGACCACATCGACCGTAAAGAGAAATCTTTTTCGATTTCTAAGTTGTGGAGCGGAAGAGAAGACCGGTTTTTAAAAGAACTTAAGAAGTGCCAATTACTGTGCAGAAAACACCATCAGCAAAAAAGTATCAAAGAGAGAGGATGGAATTCCCGAAGCTCACACGGAACAGTAGCCGCATACACGCACGGAAAATGTCGTTGCGAAAAATGTAAAAAGGCAAAACGTAAACAGATGCGCGAATACCGAAAAAGTAGGAATGGACGGGTACCCTAGTGGCCAAAGGGACTGGACTTTTAATCCGGCGCAATTGCTTCGTGGGTTCGAATCCCGCCCCGTCCTCTAGGAGGACACACATGGACATCAATGTAGCTGAAATTCGAATGCTCCTTGGAATCTGCGTACGAGGGTTGCATCACGTACGCGATAACGAAGACAACGACTTAACACCTCCTGACCGTATAGAAATTCAGGAGATCGCAGAGAAGGCAGAAGAGGCGTATGACGCTTTACGCCCGTGGGCACCTGACGAATGGTGAGATGGGAGTTGACCAACGTGGCAAACGACTACTTACGGTTCAGTGAAAAAATAATGAACCTCACCCAGAAAGAATACGCGTGGTTGCTGCGCGTATTCAAAACTGTAATAGATGACATGGACCCCAATGAACTCAAAGCTTTCGCGGCAGAGTTGGAACTCACACCCGAAGATCTGGAATGGGGATGGCCAGGGTTCAGTTACAGTTTTGAGGATGCTGGCAAGGCCCTGTGGATCTACTCTGACGAATACGCCAACGTAGAGAATTTGGGAGCGTTTTTGCACTCCTTCATGAAAGTGACAGGAAGAAAGGACTACATAGCCGTCACATGGGCCGAGACCTGCGACAAGCCTCGGATAGGTGCATTCGGCGGAGGAGTTCTTCTGGTAACTGCTAAGACATACGTGGTGGAGTCAAGCTGGTCACGCCTCGGAAAGCTGATCAAAGAGCATCTCTAAGATTCTACATTTACGTGGTAAAAGATTCTGATACAAAACAGAATGATTCGGCTGCGACACTTGTTCACCAAGCCGCTGCCGACACCAGTTTGAGAAGGGCGAAAGCTAGTGCACATG
>Ga0164318_10000364_pt1 | contig 33167 bp, 33 predicted proteins | sample GuaBasSedimGuay9_FD_113734 | JGI IMG/M metagenome (GOLD analysis project Ga0164318, IMG submission 113734) | Subseafloor sediment microbial communities from Guaymas Basin, Gulf of California, Mexico - Guay9, Core 4571-4, 0-3 cm | ecosystem: Environmental > Aquatic > Marine > Hydrothermal vents...
ACTTTCTTTTTGATATTATTCCCTACCCAATCTGATTAAATTAACTCGTGGTCTATTCTGTATATGTAAATTTTGTTATTTATAATGTAGAATTTATTGTTTCAATGGTTTTAATGTATTTTTTTACTTGGATTTAAATAAGGCTAAAAATAATAAGATATTCAATTTAAAGATAAATTAATTTATAGACTTTGATTAAATTACTAAAAGAAAAATTAAAAAATAATGGTTTAAATTCCAATTATAGCGACTATCACCAGAAAAATTGCAATAATAACTAAAATTACGGTAAAACTTAGCGTTAAATGTTTTCCAGGTGCAGGCTCGGGTGTGGGTGGAGCGCCACCTTTAATTAAATTATATGCGACAAGAGCATCACATCTACCAGACCCTTGAGTATTTGGATCTAACTTCAGATCAATTCCTGATTTCATAATGATTTGTTTGATTTCATGAGAACTTATTTCAGGTTTAGCACATTTTAATAAAGTAGCAACTCCAGCGCAATGAGGAGTAGCCATGGAGGTCCCAGATGCAGAGGTATAATAATTATTAACAGGATGTCCCATACTTGTATTTTTAGCCCGAGCTGCAACAATATTATAACCAGGGAAGCAAATATCTGGTTTTATACGTCCATCAGCAGTTGGCCCCCGGGAACTAAACCAAGCAATTCCGTCATTTTTATCTGTAGCACCAACCGTTATTACTTTTTTGGCGCATCCAGGTGTACCTACAGTTTTTGATTCTGGTCCACTATTACCTGCTGCAATACAAACTACAATTCCTTTGTCCATTGCAGCATCTACCGCTTGACAGACTGCATCAGTCCCATCGCAAGACCCAGATACATTAGCACCTAAGCTCATGTTCATAACATGGCAATTTTGTTTTGCTGCCCAATCAATCCCGGCAATTACCCCTGAAAATGACCCAGATCCATTTGATGCAAGGACTTTAGCAGCAATTAATTTGGCTTTAGGCGCGACGCCCTTATATTTTCCTTTAGATGCAGCCCCTGTACCTGCAATAGTACTTGAGACATGAGTTCCATGTCCATTTCCATCAATATTTTCTAAATCAGTACCTTTTTCACTGGTAAAATCAGCTTTTGCAATAACCTTATTTTTCAAGTCCGGATGTGTATCATCAATTCCTGTATCAATAACAGCCACAATTACCCCTTCCCCTTCAACTCCATCAGCCCAGATCTGTGGGACATTTAAAAGTGGGACTGATTCGGATAACATTACATGGACTTCCATATCTTCATCAATAATTTTCACATCAGCCATTGGACTAATTGTCTCAAGTAAATCAGTAGCAGATGTTTCAACTGCAATTGCATCAATAATATCATAAACATAAAGGACTTTAATTTGTGGATATTCCTTTTTTAATTTATCTGCAAACTTATTAGGATTTTTACATGTAATAATAGCGCTTACTTTTTCGACTTGCCCTTTTTCTATATCTCTAACTTCAACCCTAGCTTCTTTCTCAGCCATTTTTTGTAATTTTTCTACAAACTTTTTATTTCTGAATGCATTCAAATTTGCCATATAAACCACAAATATTAAATCTATCTAAACTACTTGACCATTAAATTACTTTAAGTATATATTCAGAATTTTTATAAACTTTAGGTATTTGACAAATTAAGTTTTTTTTCTAAATTTTAAATATTTTGATTTTTCAATTTATTCCTTGTACCTTTTTTAATTAATAGAGAACAAAATATCTGCTTTAAGTTTAATTTTTTATTTTTTACTTCAAAATTGAGAATAAAATACTTTACATTATTATTATAATATTTTTCTTTAAAATTCTCACATATTTTTTTCTTAGAATCAAAGACATGAAATATAATTAATTTTTTATATAAATGAAAATAAAGACATGTCCGAAGATATTAAATTTGTAATTTGATGATTTGATGATTTCTTATTTTATACTTTAAAATGATTTTTGGTTATTAGTAATAAATTACAAAAAAAATATAACAAAAAACGACTATTTTTTAATTTGAACATTAATTTTAAAATTTTAATTGAGGAAGAAGGAATATGGACTTCGAAAAGGTTGTTAAAAATAGATTTTCTATTCGCTCATTTAAGGAAGATAAGGTTTCAGACCAAATTATCATAGGACTATTAAATTTAGCTATACGTGCACCATCAGCTGGAAATATACAATCTTGGGAATTTATCATTATAAAAAATAGAGAAACTATAGAGAAACTTGCAAAAGCCGCTTTAAATCAAATGTTTATTACTCAATGTAGTCATCTTATTGTAGCTTGCGCGAATCAAGAGTTATCATCAAAAATTTATGGAAAAAGAGGATGGGATTTATATTCAATTCAAGATGTATCTGCTGCAATTATGATACTTTTATTAGGAATTACAAATGCAGAATTGGGAGCGTGTTGGGTGGGTGCTTTTAATGAAAATGAGGTGAGAAAAATTTTAAAAATTCCAGATGGCATTAAACCGGTTGCTTTAATTCCAATAGGAATCCCAACAGGAATTGAAAAAAGTGGACCAACAAGAAAAAAACTCGAGATGAAATTACACTTTGAAACTTATTAATTTATTATATAGAATCATTATTAAAAGGTCTTTTAAGAAGGTTCATAAATTTACAAATATATAGCCCACATCTTGAAATTATACTATTTTTTTTACCAAATGGAATAGTCCTTCCTTTTTTAATTTCTTCAATTATTTGGTCTAATGAAATTGAGTCTAACTCAAAACCAGTAACTCCATTTCCAATGTCAAATGCCCAGTGAGCATCGCTTGAACCAATACCAGGAATATTCAAAGTGGCGGCTAGTTTCCTTGCGCGTTCATTTTTATGATAGCCAATACTTGCGTTAAAAGTTTCAATTCCATCAAAATTTTTTTTACGAGGTATTTTTTTAATAAAATTACCATTTACACTATTTCTTGTTATATGTAAATAGGGGTGCGCAGCAATAGCAATACCACCTGCTTCGCGGATTTTTTCAATAGTTTCTATAGCAGATAGATTTGGTTCTATGTCCTCAGTAATTCCAATTGCTACAATATCACCATCTGCGCTGGAAATTTCCGAACCAGGTATTACTTGAAATCCATTTCTATTTTCCATTTCTTTAAGAATTTTTATACCCATTAATCCCCCTTTAACATTGTCATGGTCAGTAATTGCAACACCATTTAACCCTTTTTTCATTGCAACACTTATAATTTTTTTAGGTGTTGCTAAAGCATCTTTTCCCCAAATAACGTGATGGGAATAACAACTATGTACATGTAAATCAATAAATTTAAGAGGCTTTTCCATAATTTTTCAGCCATTAATTTTGGTTTTGTTAAATTATAGTTTTTAGAAATATTGTTTTAATTATAAAAATCAAGTTAATTTTTAAGTGTTTCTCAATAAATACCTTTATAATGTTAATTAAATAAAAAAAATTGAATAATTTGTAAAATTTTGTTATTATTTTTATTCAATTTTTTGTAATAAATTTTTGACAAAATTAAAGGTGAAAATTTAATGAAAATATCAAATCTTAATGAGCAAATAATTCTCAAAATTTTTAGGAAAAATTTTATTACAATGCCAAATATTTTTTTGGGAGTAAATAAGAACTTAGGAGAATTTAATGACGCAGGAGTTATAGAATTAGATAATGGAGCGTTATTAGTTGTTACTACAGATATGATTGGGTTAAAAACGCATATACCGGATATTGCTACACCGGAACAAGTAGGAAAAAAGGCAATTACTGTGAATGTCAGTGATTTAGCAGCAATGGGAGCAAGACCAATTGGTATGGTAATATCGGTCGGAATACCTCAAGATATAAATGTAGAATTTTTAGAAAAAGTTGCAATGGGAATGAATAAAAGTGCAGAAGAATACGGGACATGTATTTTTGGAGGAGATATTAACAAAACAGATGACTTAATAATAGCAGGGACAGCACTTGGACTAACTACTAAAAATAAATTAATTACAAGAAATAATGCAAAAATTGGAGATATAGTCTGTGTGACGGGGACTTTGGGAGATTCTGCAGCCGGGTATTTCGCATGGAAAAATAATCTTAAATTGCCAAAAAATATTCAAGATGTACTTTATCCGAAATTTTTAGAACCAATAGCTAGAATTAAAGAGTCTTTAATTTTAAAAGATCTGGGGATTGTTTCATCTTGTGGAGATATTAGTGATGGACTTGGATGGGAATTGTATAAGACAAGTCGAGCAAGTAAGGTAAGTTTTGTTATTTATGAGGAATCTCTTCCAATTCAAAATGAAGTATTTTATGTGGCAAATAAATTGAAACTTGACCCTTTAGACCTAATTTTATATTATGGAGAAGATTTCGAATTATTATTAACTATATATGGAGATAAATGGAAAGAAAGTATTAAAAAAGCCCATAAACTCGGAGTAAATTTAATTAAAATTGGCGAAGTTTCCAATTATAAAGAAAATAATATATTATTGCGGAAAGACAACACAGAGTATAAAATAAAAAATGTTGGTTATGACCAATTCAAATCATAATAAATTTGTAATTAAAATTTTTCAAATTAAATTAGGAAACTTCCTTAAAGAAAATTAGAGGAGAATAATAAAAAAAAATTTTAAAAAAAATTTATTTAAATTATTTTTTGACATAATTTTTATTTTCTACAAACATATTTCAATTATTTTGAATAAAATATAAATTGTAAGAAAAAAGAAAATGAAACAAATGAATATCAGAATACGAGAATATATTCCTATTGACGAGAAAAGCGTATATAAAATCAATAAAGAGACGTTAGAAGTAAGTTTTAAGTCATTATACAATATTTTTCATAGGAATAATCCAGATTTATTTCTCGTTGCAGAAGATTTAATTTCAAATAAGATTGTCGGATTTATCCTTGTAACTATTACTAAAAAATTTGAACCAAGAGATTCAGGAATAATATATGCAATAGCGATCAGTCCAAACTACCAAAATAAAGGAATTGGAAGAAAATTAATTGAAAAATTGTCTGAAAATCTCGTAAGAAGGAATATTTTTACTCTTTATCTTCATGTTAAAGAGTCAAATTATAAAGCGATCCAATTTTATTCTAATTTGGGGTTTAAAAAACTTGAACTGGTTAAAAAGTTTTATTCCTGGGGTGAATCAGCCTTTAGAATGAAATTAAATATTCAAAAAAATAATTAATATGGGGACTTAATTGAATAAGATTTTAAAAATTTATGATGGAATATATTTGATTGGAGGGCCAGGAATTTCTGGAGATGGAGATTGTTTGATATATCTTATTTCAAGCAATGATGAATTAATATTAATCGATTCAGGGGTAGATGAAAATTCTGTTGATAATATCATAAAGAATATTAAAAAATTGAATCTTAATCCAAATAATCTTAAATATTTAATATTGACACATTGCCATATCGACCATATAGGCGGCGCATCGGCATTACAAAGAAAATTTGATATAAAAGTTGTTGCACATGAGATAGAATCTCCAATTATTGAAGGTAGAAAAAACCCAGAAAGAACTGCAGCATTTTTTTATGGAGTCGAATATGAACCATGCAAGGTAGACATTAAGTTAAAAGGAGAATTAAATATGATCGAATGGAAAGGAGATACCATTAAAATTTTATTTACGCCGGGTCATACTCCTGGTGGTATATCGCTATATATTGATATTAATGATAAACGAGTACTTTTTGGACAAGATATTCACGGCCCGTTAATGAAAAGTTTTGGTTCCAACTTAAAAGATTATTTAAAATCAATGAATAAATTATTGAAATTAGAAGCGGACATTTTATGTGAAGGCCATTTTGGTGTTTTTGAACCAAGAGAAAAAGTGATAAAATACATTCAAGGGTATATTGAACAATATTCGCGTAAATTATAGGACTTTTTCTTCATTTTTCTTAATTAATTTTATATTAGCGGGATCAATTTGGAGGTTGAGAGTTTTAATTATTTTCTTTTTAATACTATAAATTGTGTCATTATCATCAATTTCAATTTCGATGATCCCATTGTTTTCTGGTTTTCCGAAAATTTTAAACTTGTACTTCATTTTATGTCGCAACATACTCCAGATAGGCTTTTTGAAATTTAATGTAAAAAGAAATTCCTAATGCAATGGATAAAATAGAACTAAAGACATAAATCAAAAAATCAGAAATACCACTTAAAATAAGATTAGTCAGCTCGACTTCACCCCCATGCATTGCGCCCATCATTAATGTAGAAATATACCAAGTTTCATATATCCATGAAACTCCAAAAATTATAAAAAATAAGCCAATGATAGTCTTTTTCCCTTTTGAGATATAACCACCAAAAGATTGAAGGGTATAAATTAAAGCTCCAAGGACTATTAAAAGGTCAAATATAGATATTGTGGGTATCCAGCCTCTAAAATAACTTACAGCATAGATAATTATCCTTATTGGAAGATAAAATTGATATCCAAAACAGATTAGAAAAAAACCTGAAATATATAAACTAACACTAAACATTTTTTTAAAAAGAGAAATGGTAGTAGTTATAATCGCTGTAAGAAAAATACCTAAATTAATAAAAAATAAACTATCAACTGGATAAAATGGATAGACAGTCATTACAAGAGGTTTTAATTCGGAAATGATTGGATAAGATAAGAAAAAAAGAATAGAAATAATAACACAAAATATTATGCTAAGAGATATTTTCCATTTATAATTTGGGATACTTTCATTAATCCATTCAGATGTAAATTTACTAAAAAAGTTTATCCCAATAGCTTGAAAAACTAACCATGCATAAACACAAATAATTACAATTATTGTAATATATATGGTAAAAACTCTATTAATTATTTCATTAAAAAAAATAAAGAAAATTAATGTGCCAAAAATCGTAAATAGAGGAGCAATAATGCCCCGCCATTTTGATTCTAATAAAAAATCTCTTACTTTTTCGTGAGTAAAAGAAAGTAATGCCAAAACAAAAAACGAATGAGCAAAACTTAAACCAATCATTACTGTAATAGACATAACTGCATGGGGCTTTATAACAAATAAATTAAATGAACTTATAGTTAAAACTAGTGTAATAATTATAAAAGATATTGAATAATATCTATATTCTTTACCAAAAAGAAATTTTAAACCAGAAAAAAATTTCTCAATAATAGAAGACATCTGAAATATTCCTATATTTGAATTTATTATAATCTATCTTTACTTAAGCAATACTATTTAATTAAAGCAACCCACTTTTTACTAGCAATTGAAATTCTTCCAAAGTGAGGCGTTTCCCTTCTTTTACTTTTTCTAATGCTTTTTTTACTCTAGTTTCTACAACTTCACTTATTTTATTAATGTCATTTCTTTTTTGAATTAATTTCTTTTTCAAAATTCTAATCCTAGGAATTAGCATGCTCAAATTTTCATGATTTTGATCAGCCAATTTTCTACAACTTAAAAATTTTTGGTGTGCTTTATCAGCTTCAGGTCGAATTTTAGTATCAATTTCATTATAAATATCGACCATTTTCTGATGATGGATTTGACTTTTTTGAGCAATATTTACAATTTCTCTCTGTTTTTTCTTCAATTCTTTTTGTATTTCTTTAATTTTATTTAATTGGTCTTCGAGTTGATTCAATAAAATTAATAGGTCTTTATTACCTTCTAATGTTTTTTCTAATCGGTCAATTTGACCAATAATTTCTTTTTCTTCATTTGTATTTATAACATTGGTTTGGTATTTCCACTCGAGACTTTTAATTTGTTTTCGTATTTTCATAATTTTTTTTAAGTCTTTACTAGATATACTATCTAAATCCTTTTTTATTTGATTTGCATTTTTTTGATATTCGTCTAATTTTTCCTTTATTGCTTCTTTTTCTTTTTTTAGGTCTTTTACTTTTTTATTGAATTTGTCCCTCAATTTTTTTTCAGCTTGAGCTTGATTTAGGAGTTCTCCCACTTTAGAGTTAAGATAATCTCTTTTTTTAGCCCATTCTCTCGCTTCAGCTTGAAATTTATCCCTTTTCTCTTCAAATATTCTGGCTTTTCTTTGCAATTCTACTAATTCGACAGTAATATCATAACAATCTTCTTTTATATATATCACACTCGTATTTAAAAGACATCTATTATGTTTGAAGTCAAATTTATTCAAAAATATAAAATTTTTTCTACATATTGATAATTTCTCAAGTTATTCAATCTCAAAATGCCGTTTTAATTATTCTTTATTAAAATTCTAAAATTTATCATTATCTAGACTATTTAATAATTATTTTTAAATATTTTCAAACTATTATGATATAAACTATAATTAAGGCATTAATATTTTAGATTAACGACTCTCAAATCATTATAAATATTATCTTAATGTGATTAAGATATTATATACTTTTTTTAAAAATATTAGTGAGATTCATAATTAAAAAAACGAGGAATCATTTTGCAAAATTTATTATATAATCGAAATGCTAAATTAGAAATTTCTCAGTCAAATGTTCAATTAGATTTTAGACCATATAATAAATTTTTGCATAAATTTAATTTCACGAAAATTTCAGAAAATGTCCTAAATAATTATTTACAGAATCAATTTAAATTTTATTCAGATTGTAATTATAACCTTAATACCTTGTTCAAAAGTTTCATACAATTATTTGCAAAATCATTAACAAAAAATAATAAGTTAGTAGTGGAACTGCCTGAAATTCAATGCACTTTAATAATTCTTGATTATTTTAAATTACTTGATATTAGAAGGATTATTAATAAGGACAAAATGAATTATTACAAATTGTTTCTTGGGTTAGATAGATTATTATTCATAGATAAAGTAAATAAAAGAAATATCCCGAGGGAAATAAAATTTTCTAAAGGTGCTTTATCACTATTAGACCTGATAGATGAACAGATAAATTATGACCTAAATCAAAAAATGAAAAATAATAAAAAATCTATTAAAAAAAATTTGAAAAGTGAAATTATCAATTCAATAAAATTATTATCTATTTTGTTGACAAACTATGAAAACTCAAACATAGTACTCGATAAAAATATTAAAAACGCTACCTTAATTTTACATGAACTATTATTCCAAATACCACCTATTTATTATTACTCATTATTTGACCTATATCGAATAAGGTATACCGATAAATTTAAAAATATGGTAAAAATTAAGATCCCTGAGTTATTTAAGAGAGACTTTATAAATTCAAATTTATATAAACTACAAAAAATGGTTTCTAAACAATATCCGAGTTATGAATTACAAAATATAGGGTTAAATAATAGACCTATTTCTACATTAATATTTCATTTATTTATATTAGTAAATGTTAATGTTCATAATAGAGAAAATAATTTAGAAAAAGGATTTAATGATATACTTAATATTGCAATCGACCTTTTTAACAACAAATCAGTCCCTTTACAATTTTTATCTAAGTCTAACAAAATTACAAAATATAATTTTCAGAACAAATTATCTGACTTTTTTAGATATGGCCTCAAAAAGTTCTTTTCTCCAGATGCTTTAAACTTAATTTTGTATCTCAAAAATTTTATTTATACAATTTTTGAAAAAAGTTTTGGGAGAAAAGAAATGTTATTTTCATATTTACATCTTCCTCAACAAATAATTTCTTTTATAGTATTATTATCATTAATGGTTAACTTTAATTATAATGGAAAAAAAGTGAACATTGAAGATGTATGTCAAGGAATTAGAATATATGCATTTCTCTTGTTGGACATAAATTTTTAATTAAATCATGATAAAATAAAAGAATCAAAAAAATGATTTTTAAAAATTTAAAAGAGAAGATTACCCAGTTTTTATGAATTCCAAAAGAATTTAAGAGAAATTGAAATATTATCTGAAATTTTAAAATAACTTTTAATGGCGTTCTACAATAAATTTTATATAATTTATTCTTTAGAGGAATTTCGCTGGTATTATATGGGAAATATTTATATTCAGTTAATATTTATAGTCATTTTGATTATAAAAATAGAATTTATAAAAAGAAAACGAAAATGATAATTTCAGTCGAGCTGCTTTTCGTAGGAAATGAATTATTGAACGGAAAAATTATAAATACAAATGCACAATTTTTATGTGAGAAAATCACAAATATTGGAGCCCAAGTTAGACGCATTATAACCATACCAGATGATGTTGATATTATTTCAGATACTATAAAATACATTTTAAAAAGTAAACCTGGTTTCTTAATTATTTCAGGCGGTTTAGGACCTACCTTCGATGATATGACATTAAAAGGAGTAGTTAAAGCACTAGGAAAAGAATTTGAACTTAAATTAAATCAAGACGCCTTAGATATGATAGAAAAGCAATACACACTTGCGGAAAAATTGAATATTTTAAAAAATAAGGGATTAAATGAACATAAGATCAAAATGGCAACTATTCCATCAAATAGTATTCCCCTGTATAATTCTGCTGGAATAGCTCCAGGAGTCCATATTAAATATTTTGATAATATAGAAATATTTTGTTTACCAGGCGTTCCGAAAGAAATGAAATCAATATTTAATAGCTCGATAAAATCAATAATTATGAATAAAGTATCTCAAACTGGTCTAAAATTTTCAAAAACAGGTTTTATTGTACAAGACTGTGTTGAATCTGAAATCGCGCCATTTGTAAACCAGATAATGAGTGAAATTTCAAATGTTTGGATAAAAACTCAACCGCGATTAAAAAATGGAAAGCCTTGGGTTGAAGTATTTATTACATGTCTTGATAAACAAGAAATTTCAAAAGATAAAGTTTCGGACGCTAAAAATAGACTAATTAAATTATTAGAATCTAATGATAAATCTATTAAATTAATAGATGAATAATTAATATTATTAAGTGAAAAATATGATTTTTCAATTTATTATAGGGACAGCGGGCTCGGGAAAATCGACATTATGCAGTGCATTAAGTAATTACATGAATTCACAAGAAGAAATTGATGCAATAACAGTTAACCTTGACCCAGGTACTAAAAATTTGCCATATAGGCCAGATATTGACATTAGAGAATTTATAAATACTGAAGAGATAATGCTCCAATATAACCTTGGTCTGAACGGTGGAATAATTGCGAGTGTTGACATGATAATTAATTATATTAATGATTTAAAAGATGAAATTGAAATATTAAAACCAGACCACGTTATTATTGATACACCAGGACAGATGGAATTATTTGCATATAGAAGTATAGGAAAATTTTTAATTTCCAATTTGATAGATAAAAATGGTGGAATTCTATACTTAGTTGACCCTAACCTGGCAAAAACACCATCAGGTTATTTATCTACACTGCTATTAGGTCTTTCAGTTCAAATTAGATACCATGTCCCTCAAATTTATTTATTATCAAAAATAGATATTTTGTCAGAAAAAGAATTTGAAAATATATTAAATTGGTCAAATAATGAAGACAAACTAAAAAATGCGATTGAATCAGAAAGTATAGGTGAAAAAAGGGAATTTAATATTGCAGTAAATAGTCTTCTCAATAAAATAAATTTATGTGGGTCTTTACTCCCAATTTCTTCGTTAAGACCTGAAACTATGTTAAATCTATATGCAGAAATTTCGAGAATTTTTTTAGGTGGTAAAGATTTTGATGAAGAGTTTTAAAATAATAAAAAGTAATAGAAATAGAAAATAAAATTTAATTAAAATTTTAGTTTTTTATGATTTTGCTTGTCTCTTTAAGTCTTCAGCAGTAGCTTTAAAGCCTTCTGCGATATCTTTTTCGCCTAATTGCTGTGATATTTTTGATGCTTCCATATAGAATTGTGCAGCCCGTTCAAGATTACCATCAACTGTTGCTGCCTCTGCTTCAATAATGGCTTTTCTACGTTGTTCTTCAAGAGATGCTCGAGAAGTTTCCAATTCAGACTTTTTCCTGAATTCATTTGCTTTATTTTTGTAAGCGATAGACATTTCAGAATCGCCCATATCCGCGGCAATCTTACTTGCTATAGTGTAATATTGAGCTGCGTCTTCCCAACGTTCTTCAGTTATTGCGACTTCTGCAATTTCAATTGATTCCTTCAATTGTGATTCTAACTGCTCTATTTTTTCAGCTTGCCTAACACGTTCTAATTCAGTTTTTCTTCTACGCCTTAATTCAGCTTCTCTTCGCTTGGCTTCTTTTGATTTTTCGTTTAATTCTCTTGCCATTTCTTTATCACCAATTTCAAGAGACAATTTTGAGGCGAGTTTATAGTGTCTGCTTGCATCTAATAGATTTCCTTGGTTTTCTGCTTCAGCTGCCATGTCTAGAACCTTTTTACGTTCTTTTTCTAATGATTCTCTTTGGGCGGCTAATTCTTTTCTGGTGCGTTCTTCTACTTCTTTTTTACGTTCTATTTTCCATTTTTTCTTTAGCTCGTCCGTTTTACCCTGCAAAGTATATGCTCGACTGGCATATTCAGCTGCTCTATCTTCATCGGACAATTCTACTGAAATCAATGCAGCTCTCTGCCACTTTTTAGAGGCATCAGAAAATCTTCCTTGTTTATACAGTTTTTCTGCTTCTTTTACAATATTCTGTCTTATAATGCGCTTTCTTTCTTTGGTCTTTTTCTTCTTTTTACCTTCGAAATGGATTCTTTTATAGGCATAAACTGGAGTGAAAAGAACTAATATAGTCGCAATTGTAAAATAGAGTATAAAAATCAAAAAAGGTTCAGTTAAACCCCCAAAAATTGTTAAAATTTGACCAATTGTAAACGATCCAAAAATTTGAGTATCTTGGACTCCAAGCATATTAATTAAATTAATAAAATAATCAATAACATCAGTTTTTAAATAATGACCGACTTTCCATGGGGCTAAAGTTATTAAGATTAAAGCAGTTATCCCTACTGCGCTCAATAACGGTATTAGAGCGCTGTATTCTAATTTCTTTTCAATATCCTTTTGTAATGGAGGTAATAAATATACTGTTTCAGCTTTTTTAATATTTTTAGAGGGGCCACGAGTTCTAATTTTTCCAAACCATTTAGCAAAAGTTGGATAGGTAAACTTCCCTGAGAAATATTTCATAAGATTTTCACTAGTCCCTTCGATTATTACATCAGTTTTTACAGATTCACCCCTAGTAATAGTTGCTTCACCTTCTCTAAAATTTACAGTTAAAGCACCAATATCCCAAATTTTAATTACTACAGTAAATTCGCTACCCCAACTGAAAACTTCAGAAGCAATTTGTGGTTCCATTAATCTTAAAGTTATTACAGCTCTTACAGCTCTTGCAACTCTGTCCAATAGTTCATCTCTCTTTTGTTTTTCTTTGGTACGGCACTCATCAGCTTTTAATTGAAATTCCTTAGCTTTGTCTTTTTCTCCTGCATCTTTTGATAATTCTGCTGCTTTAATAAATATTCTAGCCGCTGCTAAATATTCTTCAGATTCAAGAAATTTATCGCCTTTATTAAGTAGATTTTCACGAATAACTCGAATAACTTTGCGTTTTTTCTCCATACGCCATTCGGCTCTTAATTGAGGTTCTTTTTCTCTAATATCTCTGGCTTGAGCTGTAAATCCAGTTGCGACCTCTTTTTCTCCTAAATCTAGTGATAGTTTTGCTGCTGTTTCATAGGCTTCTGCCGCTGCTTTAAATTGACCTCTTTCGAGCATTTTCTCTGCTTTACCTAACATTTTAGCTCTTTGGTCTTCTAGTCTGATACGCTCTTTTTCAAGTTCTGCTCTTCTTCTTTCTTCCTCTTCTCTTTTTTCAATATCTTTGGCAATTTCACGCATCTCTTCTGCTCTGGCACTAAACATTGCAGTCCGCTCTGGTTGTGCCATATCTTCCGATATTTTTGCAGCCTCTTCATATAGATCACCTGCTTTTCTATATTGTTCTTTTGCAACAGCATCTTCCGCTTTTCTCAAGACTTCTCTCCGCTTAACTTCCAACTCTTTTACTTTTTGTTGTAATTCAAATTTTCTTCTTAATTCAGCTTTTTTACTTGTTAAATCATTTACTTTGTTCCGATATTCGCTAATCATGTCTTTGTCATTAATCTGTTTACTAAGTTCAATTACTTTATTATAATCTTTGATAGCATCATCAAACCGACCTTCGTTAACAGCTGCATCACCAGATTCTATTAACATTTCTCGTTCTTGTTCGATTTCGGCTTTACGTCTATCTAATTCCTTTTGCTTTTTGATTTCCATTTCTTTTTTAGAAAGTAATTTTACTTTTTCTTCAAAGATTTTTACTCTATCTTTTTCATTTAATTGTTCACTAAGATCTCTCGCAATAGAATAAAATTTAAGAGCTTCAGAAATATTCCCTTTTGACTCAGATTCTTCTGCGGAAGCAATTACTTTTTTTCTCTGTTCTTCCAATTCTTTACGTTTTTGTTCTAATTCCCGTTTCTTTTCTTCTTCACTGAGTTCTTTTTTTTCTCCTTCGTCACTCATTATAAATACCTTCGAATTAAAAATGATTAAAATTCAAATACGAATATACCTTTTTTAAAGTTTTAATTTTCAAATATTTAATAATTTCCTTTCTTAATTTGAATTTTTTTTTATATTTCCCTCAATACAAATTTTAAAGGTTTTTTAATTATAATAAAAAGATAGTTATGGAAAATGTTCTTTTTTTAAAAATTTTAATTTATTTTTATAGGTCAATTATTTTTAAATAATAAAATTTTAATTTGATTAATTAACTGAGAGTTTTAAATAAAAATAATCTTTAATTTTAGAAATTGAGTTTTAATTCGCTATTAATTTATTTATAAATAAAAATTTATTTAAAAGTGAAAAACTTAATAAAAAATCATTAAAAATATTTTTTCAGTTTAATTAATTAGAAGGTTTCGAGAAAAAAATAAAGAGAAAATTGATTAATTAATAAAATAACCGATTTAGGTAGGTAAGATAATTATGGATATGTTTTTAAAAGGAAAAGTTGCTTTTGTAACAGGTGGTGCTTCAGGAATTGGAAGACAAGCATGTTTAACATTTGCAAGTGAAGGAGCAAATGTGGTCGTTGCAGATAAACAATATGAAAAAGCTGAAGAAGTAGCCGAAGAATGCAAAAAATTAGGTGTAGATGCAATTGCACCACATTGTGATGTTACTATCCTTGAAGAGTCATCTGCAGCTGTAAAGTCTGCGATTGATCATTTTGGAAAAATTGATATTTTAGTCTGTTGTGCAGGAATATTAAGAGATTCAATGGCACATAAAATGACAGAACAACAATGGGATGAAGTATTGAATGTCCATTTAAAAGGACATTGGTGGTTATGCCATGAAGTTATTCCCCATATGAAACAAGAAAAATATGGTAGAATAGTCTTTATTTCATCAACAGCTTTTAAGGGAAATAGAGGACAAGCTAATTATTCTTCAGCAAAAGCAGCAATGGTCGGATTGGCGAAAACATTGGCTGAAGAATTGGGCTATTTAGGAATTACAGCTAATGTTGTTGCTCCAGGGCTAGTACATACACCTTTAACAGATGCTTTTATAAAAAGTGATAAGAGTAAACCAATGATAAATTCAATTTTATTAAAAAGAAGAGAAGATATAGGTCCACTTTTTGGTACTACACAAGATATTGCAAATGCAATTGTCTTCCTTTCATCAGATAGAGCATCATATATTACAGGACAAGTATTGGTAGTTGCCGGTGGCGCATATAAAATAGCATAATTAATAAAAACAATATCTGTTTCACTTTTTTTTTATTTAATAGTTTCTTTTTCATTTATATTATATTTTGGAAAAATTTTGTCTCTAATTATGACAATATAGTTATTTTGACTTTATTAGATTATTTGAAGACTTGTTAGATATAAAAATTAAAAAAAAATAATAACTTTTTAAATTATAGATTATTATTTAATATTGAACAAAATATGGAAAAAATAAGCGAACCTTATACTAGATTAGTCAATTTTGATAACCATGAACTTTTTAGTAAAATCATTTTGGAACAAATTGTAAAAATAAAAAAATATTTACTGATAGGAACTTACAATTTACAAGATATTCGCTTAAATTTGAATAATAAATTTATTTCTCTTTCAGATGTTTTAATTAACTTGGCAAATAAAGGTGTAATAATCTATTTTTTAATACAACCTCGAGCCTATAAAACAAAATTAATTACAAAATTACGAAATAATATAAAGAATGGTAATTTAAGAGTTAAATCTTGCTCTCGTATACATCTTAAAACAATAATTATAGACTTAAAATTAGTATATCTTGGGTCAGCAAATTTGACTGGTTTTGGTCTGGGTACTCGTTCAGCTATGAAAAGAAATTTTGAAATTGGACTTGTAACTACTGAAGAGAGTTTGATAGCCCAAATTACTCGCAATTTTTTAAATATTTTTGATGGAAAATATTGTAATAAAAAAACATGTTACTATTATAATAATTTTAAATCAAAAAGACCTTGTTATGGAATAAATCATCAAAATTGATTTTGAAAATGAATTTTAATTACGCTAAAGAAATAGATTAAAAATTTTAAAAATGGTTTAAAAAAATAAAGGATTTTAAAAATCTATAATTTAAATGGCTTTATAATATTTTCTGCAATATATTTTATTGCGCTCTTTTTGTCCGGGCCAATGGGTGAACCTACAACTACCTGATTAACGCCAATTTTTTCTAGGCCTTTAATTCTTTCAATACAATAATCTGCATTTCCAGCTATAGTGAATGCTTCAAACATTTCGGGAGTCACTGACTGAGCTACAGCACCAAAATCGCCTTTACCCAGAGCTTCATTAATTTTGTCAACATCTTCTTTTTTAATACCATGACGGTCTAGAACAATGGGAGGACTTCCAACGGTTATAAAAGCCACTACAATAGCTGCTGCATTTTTTGCAGCATTAGAGTCTTGGTCTGCAGAGAAGCTTGCATAAGCAGTAATATCAATGTCATTTAAAGATCGTCCAGCGCTTTCAGCACCTTCTTTAATATTTTTAATTGCAGATTCGAAGTCTTTAGGGTGTGATGCATTAATAAGGACGCCATCAGCTAATTGTCCAGCTAAAGCAAGCATCTTTGGTCCTTGTGCGCCCATATATATTGGAATTTTATTTATGATTGTGTCAGTGGTTATTGGTTTCCCGCAAACATCGCAGACCATTGGTTCACCTTTTCCTTTTGCTGCTTTTTTTGCTGCTTTTACTGCTTTATTTTTTAACATTGCACCACAGTTGTGTTTTGGAGTTTGGAAGCCAAGTTTTGCACCTTTAAAAGTAAAAACTGAACCTTCAAAATCTAATTTTTTCCCTTGATGGAGAGTTTTTATGGCTTGAACTGCTTCTTTAATCCGAGTTAATGGTTTTTCAAAAGAAAGACCAAGTTTCGCAAAAGTTGCTTTATCTCCTGCTCCAATACCTAAGATTGCGCGTCCCTTTGAAATTTCATTTATTGTCTGTATTGCTGCTGCAGTCCATGCAGGAGATATTAGAACAGCATTAGTGACTCCAGTCCCCATTTTTATTATTTTAGTATTTAATGCAATAGCCGTTAACGTAGCGTATACATTCCTATTATTATAATGATCCGTAATCCAGACATTTTCAAACCCATTTTCTTCAGCTAATTGTGTAAGTGCCACAATTTTTGAAATGTTAGAATCAGGAACAAATTCAATTCCAAATTTCATTTTTTTTTTCACTTTTTTAATTTAATTGAAGATTTCTAATAAATAACATAAGATTTTATTATTATAAATTTTCCCCTTTTATGATAAATTTACTTAAAATCAAGGTTATTTTAGTTAATTTCTGAAGAATTTCCAATAAATGTTAGTTCCATAACTTATAATAATAATTATTTACCTAAAAATTAGTAAATTTATAATTTAAATTAATAATAAATTAAAGATAGTCAATAAAAATTAAAATATTTATTTTATGCGTCAATATAAACGGAAATAAATAATCTTGACTTGTAAAATGGAATGATATCACCCATTAATTAAAATATATCCATGTTATATAACAGTACGAAATATAAAATTGTTTTGAAAAAATTTTACTAAATTTAATTAGAAACAATACTTTTTTATTAAAATCATTAATTTATATACATAATTTAAACTAATTTAGTAAATTGATTATCTACGGAAAATTTAGACAATTTAAAAAAAAGATTATAGAATTGTTAAAGAAAGATGCACGGGCGTCTTTTTCGAAAATTTACTAATGACCTAAATGTTTCGGAGTCGAACATTAGAAAACGAGTGAATAAATTAGTTAAAAATGGAATTATCAAGAATTTTACAATTGTATTAAATCCAGAAGCTATGGAAAGGTCTATAATGTCATTTTTAACAATTATTCCAAAACAATCAAATAAATTAGTTAAAGAAATTGCAAACAGAATTATAGATTTTCCGGAAGTTTCTGAAGCATATTATATGAGTGGTAAATACGGGCTTTTAGTCAAGGTTTCAGTACAAAACTTGTCAAAACTCGATGAATTTATTGAGCGAATTCGGAATATACAAGGTATAAACGAGATTGAATCATGTATTGTATTAAAAGAACTTAAAGATGAATATTAATTTTGAAACAGCTATTTCTACAAGAAGAAAAAAAATAGATACGAAGAATTTAATTACTGAGTTTTATTCGTTAGCTTTTATTCTGTTCCATAGTTCAGATTTTAGTAAGTCTCTAACGGCTACTCTAATTAGTTCTGATCGGTTTGGATAGACTCTTTTTTTTACCAATTCTTCAATTCCTTCTAAATATGAAACAGGTAAATGTAATGTAATTAATTGCATCATTTTCAAGATCACTTATTAATTGTTTTTTATTCGGTTTAATTATTATTTTTGATTATGTTATAATTGAGTTCGCTAAGTGTTATTAGTGTATATATTACGGGGATAATACATCTCTACGTATTCTTCTAGTAGTATTCTCTCCGTAAGAATGGGGTTTATAAAGATATTTTAAAACTTTTTAATATTCAAAAATATTAAAGTGAATAATGAATTTACAGCGAAATCAAAGTCTTACAAAATATGATGCCCCTTTAACGCCTGCATTTGATAAAGAACCTTTAATAATGGGGATTTTACGATGCTCTGGATAAACAGATGATTTAAAAGAGGACATCATTTCATTTTTAAATAGATCATAGGCGTTCATAATAGAGCCCTCTAAAATTAAAATATCTGGGTTGAAATTAGTTATAAAAGCTGCAATTGCATAACCTATATGCTTACCAAGATTTTTATAAGTTAATAAACAATTTTTATCTACATTAAAATTAGCAAATGCGGGATAGTTTTGTATAAATTCTTGGTTTTTAGTTGACCGAGCAAATTGCTCTATCATCCAAGCTCGTTCTTCTTTTCGAGTTTTTATAATTTGATTAGAAACAATTTTTGATGATGGACCACCAAATATTTTCATTAATATTGGATAAACTGCCATACCACTGGCAAAATCTTCAAGATTTGAGCCAATTCTTGCTTGTACCTCATCCTTATTACTCCCAAAATATGGTGTTTTAGATAATTCAACAGCTAAATACCCAGTCCTTTTTCCGCCCCAGTAAGGCATTCCATTTAATATCATAGCTGCACCGAGGCCTGTTCCAGGTGCTATTAACCCAAGTGCACTGCATTCCAGTCCTTGTTCTTTATTTGGAGCATATTTATAATATCCCAAGGCAATTGCTTCACAATCATTAATTAGCGAGACTTTTTCAGCAGGAAATGTTTCCTTTATTCTTTTTTGTATATTATATTCGCCACAGCCAATATTTTCAGGTGAATATAATATGCCATCTATTGTTGAAAGTGGGCCAGCTGAGCCTATACCAATTTTAACTTTTAAATCAGGAAATAATTTTGCAAAATTATTGATTAAATCATCAAGACATTCGAATAAACATTTTTCGAAAATTTTTTTGCTCCTTTTTGATGGAAATTTAATTATTTTTAGGTTATCAATAATATTTCCATAAGAATCAATTATAGCACCCCGAATTTTAGTACCCCCAATATCTAACCCAATTGTTGGTCTGTTGTCCATTTAATCTCACCTGTTCTAAATTATATTTAAAATAAAATATTTAATATGGAGGAAAAAACAAAATAAAAAAATAATAGATAATTTTAAGATTATTTCATCATAAGTATGGTTGCAACACCATCTGCAGCTACTTTACCATTATGATTCGGGTCATAGACACAGTTATCGATAATTACTTGCGTTTTAATTTCCAAAAATTTTAGTTTACCATCTTTTTTAGTATATTTTTTTATGACTTCAGCGTGTGCAGTTACGGTATCTCCAAAATGAACTGGCGCAGTAAATCGAATTTCTTGCCCACCATATATACATCCAGGGCCGGGTAATTTCATTCCCAATACTGCGCTTATTAAAGCTGATGTAAATGCGCCATGTACAATTCGAGTTTTAAATTGCGTGCTTTTTGCATATTCTTCGTCGATATGGACTGGATTAAAATCGCCACTTATGCCTGCAAATAATGTATCATCAGTTTGAGTTATAGTTTTTGTGAATTCTGCTTTTTCACCAATTTGAATATCATCAAATGTTCTTTCATTATATTTTCCCAAATGGATCTAACTCCATAAGTTTGTAATTTAACTTTAAAAATGATGATTAAAAAGATTTCTTTTTTTTAAAAATAATCAATTAAAAGATATTTAAATAAAAAACTTAGGTCAATTTGTCAAACTATATATGATTTTTAATGAATAGAATTAATTTTTAATTGGTTATTAAAGAATATGTTTTATATAAAAATCAGTTCAATAGTATTGTAAAAAATTTTAAAGTTCAACAGGTTTGTCCATTAAATAGGGGTCAGATGCTTTTTGGCCGGTGATTTTATAAACTATTTCCCAGAATTTCGCAGGTCTAATTCCACGATATGACTCTCTTATCTTCTTTTTGATCAATTTCATTGTATTTAATGCCTCTTGTTTTGTAAGTTTAGATGGTTCGCTTTTAACTTCACTAAGAATCTGTTCAATTTGGGTATCAGATGCATTTATTCCCGCTTGATTTAATAAATATCTAATTGTAGTTCTGCCGCTATATTTACCCATATAAAAGTACCTATTTCTACCAATTTTACGTGGATTATATGGCTCAATAGTCCACGGACCACCAGAGATCATAGCGTGAATATGAAGTCCAGATTCATGAGAAAATGAATTTACTCCAACAATTGCTTTATGAACAGATAGAGGCAGACCAAAATAAGCTTCGGTCAACTCTGCTAACTCATAAAGGTGCTCTGTTTTGACAGTTTTAATACCATACAAACAATCAAGGGCCATAACTACTTCTTCTAAAGCAGCATTTCCACTGCGCTCGCCAAATGCATTCACTGTAACGTGAGGATAATTGGCGCCTTCCTCAAGAGCAGCTAATGTATTTGCTGTAGCTAATCCGAAATCATTATGACAATGAGGAGATATAATAATGTCTTGAGGAATATCGGGGTGATTTATTATTTTATTTATCAAATATTTCATTGATTTTGGTCGAAGATACCCCACCGTATCTGCAATATCAATTTTATTAGCACCAGCATTTATAGCAACTTTACAAAAGTCAATAAGACTATCTAAGGGAGTACGAGTAGCATCTACTGGAACGAAGTCCGCAACTATACCATGATCAACAACATATTGAATAGACTGTTCGATTCGGTTTAATGCTTCCTCTTTTTCTATTTTCAGGACCCTTTTTAATGATAAATCTGAAATTGGGAAAAAAACTGGGACTTCATCAACTTCGCATTCTACAGCGACTTGAACATCTTTTAAATGAGCTCTAGCGGGAGCTGCTATTTTTGTATTAAATTTTTCTTTTGCAATTTTGGAAACTATGAATTTATCGTTATCACTTACAGCTGGATATCCAACGACAACAACAGCGATGCCCATATCGTCCATTATTTTAATTATATCTAGTTTTTGATTTAAACTTAATTGTACACCAGGAGTTTGTTCCCCATCTCTGAGAGTTTCATCCCATATTTTGATGTCCTTTTTCATTTTTTCTGGTCTGTTTATTTCTAAGTTGTTATAGTTAAATAATAATTTTTTACCTGCTTTAAGTTCGTTGATCTTTTCTACAATTGCCTTTTTATCATCATTCAATTTAATACCTCAAAAAATACGGAATACAAACTACTAATAAAACTTTTTTTAATAGTAAATTTCTATAATTAGTCATATCTCAAATATATCAATAAAATTAATTTAAAAAAAAGTCATGAATTTTAACAAGATTTTAAAATATTTATAGAAATGTACAATGAATAAAATATTTCAAGGTGAACAAAATTGGCTTCAGAAAAAATTAGAATTAGGGAATATAAAAAAGGCGATTATCTTTATACCAAGAGATTGATGCAACAATTGACTGCAAGCGTTGGAAGAGAATTTGAGGAAGATAGATGGAAAAAACATATCAGTATAAGGTTGAGTAGTGGACTGGGTGGTATGTTAATAGCTGCAGATGAGGACGACCATTGTTTTGGTATGGCTTTTGTAGAGGTCAGGACCAAGCCAACAGGTCAGTATTATCAGCACCACCCTAGGACAGATAAATATGGATATATAACAAATGTGATTGTCGATGAAAAGTGGCGCGGAAAAGGTATTGGAGAAAAATTGATAAGAAAAGCTATTGAAGAATTAAAAAATGCAGGCATTGAAATCATAAGAATAAATGTCAGAGAAAATGCAACAGAAGCTAAGAACCTTTATAAAAAAATAGGTTTTAAAGAGTCCTATACAGTAATGGAATATGAAGTAAAAGATTAAGCAAAAATCTTGCTAATTAGAAATATTTATTTAATTTTTAGGCTAAAATCTTAATTTTTGATGGAACTATGTTTTCAATTATTTTTGCACCAGAAGAATTTTATTTAGAATTACAACAAAAACATTTGAAAATACCAATCTTAGATTTGATTAGAAATAAAATTAAGGAATTGAGATCGATTGATTTAATTATAAAAACACTCATTGATGAAGAGCATACAATAACCAGTGAGAATTTTCAAATTATTTATTTGATCAACCATAATTTATTAAAAAGTTTTAAATTAGGTAAATATACATGGACATTGAGTGATGATGATATAAAAAAAGTATTGAATGGAACTTCTATTTTATTTTTAACCGAACGGAAAATTTTTATACCAATTAAGAAAGTAAGCAAAATGATGAAGGGAATTATAGAAGAAAGAGGTATCAATATAAAAATTGAAAAAAATGGTTTTTATGATGGATTAAATAATGATGATGATGATAAAATAAAAATAGAAGTAATATCCCGTAATGATGAAAGATTTAATATTCTGGCTGATGAGTGCAATGGTAAATTATTAATTTTTTATTTAAACGTTTAATTGTGAAAATCATGATAGTACATAAAAAATTGTATTCTATTTTATGTTATATTGAAATTACCTTAGGAATACTCTTAATTATCTCTACGATTATTGAAATTTTTTTTCTAAAAGTCCTCTATGATGATAATTTAGTTGAGAATATATATGTCATATTTTTAGGAATTGGAGGATTTGCAACCCTATTTGGAGGTTTATTTAGCTTAGGTATTTTACCAATTGCTAGTTGCACGCCTTCATTTATTTGTATGTTATTACTATTAAATAATGAAGATTTTTGGGCAGTATTCAGACCAGATATTTTAGTTTTTTTAATATTATCTTTAATAATTGGTGTCCTTTTAATTATTTTTTATCAAGAATTTATCCCTGAAAAACGAAATGAACTAAAAGATTTATTATTAAAAGAATTGGGCGGTATTAAAAATAAACAAATAGAAAAATTAAATATGATAGGAATAGAAACTCTTAATGAGTTAATTGAAGAGAAGGAGAATCTCAAAGAAATTGCAAAGTTAACAAATATTGATAGAAAAATATTAAAAAAATGGATAGATAAAGCAGAAGCTTATGAAAAAGAATATCAAGATTACCAAAAAGAAAAATTGAAAAAATCATATTGGAAAAGTAGAAAAAATAAGAGATAGTCCGAAAATAAATATATAAATTTCAGTTTTATCGTTATTGAAAGTACCTTTTAAGAAAAATCCTAATTTGATTAATTTTTTTGTGAAAACTGAAGAAAATTGTATAAAATTTGGATCGGGCATGCTAACTTAATGGATTAATTTGAGTTTATAATTGATAATTGTAGTTTTAATGATTTAATTTTAATAAAGACGACACCGAAAAATTAAAATTTTTAGTTAAAATATTCGATAATATAACATTTCATTAAGTTCTGGATAAAAGTTTGGAACATCTAACAAAAATATATAAAGATAAAGTTTAATATCAATATTAATTTCATTATATGATATTAGTTTCAAAAATCCTTAATATAATATATTAAAACATAAAAAACTAAAATATATTATAATTTAAAATAAAAATTGTAGAAATTAAAAATAGCAATGACAAATTTTTTATTTATAAATTTTTTAGCCTAAAAAAATGTTATTTTAAAAATAATTGATGGTGGGTTTTATTGGCAATTAATAAAATAATGAGTTTAAAAGAAGCAGTTTCTCAATACGTAGAAGATGGTGATCTGGTTGGTATTGGTGGACTGTCATTTTGGAGAAAGCCAATTTCAGCGATAAGAGAAATAATTAGACAAGGAAAAAAGAATTTAGGAATAGTCACATTTGTTGGGGGACTTGATGTCGATTTATTAGCTGGAGCAAATTGTATAAATAGAGTCCGTGCCAGTTTTGTTGGTATGGAATTATTTGGTTTGGCACCAAGATATAGAGAGGCTGTTGAAAGTGGAAAATTGAAGGTCATAGAGGAAACTGAGGCGTCTATTGCATTAGGACTTAAAGCAGTTTATTTAAGATTACCATTTATGCCATTAAAAGGGATTATTGATACAGATATCTTAAAGGTACGGGATGATATTAAAGAATTTGTTGATCCATTAAAAAATGAGAGATTAGTAGCTGTTCCACCAATTAAGCCAGATGTTGCAATAATTCATGTCCCTTATGCTGACGAGAAGGGTAATGGAAATATTGCCGGTGCTGTTTGGATTGATGACGATCTATCGAAAGTTGCAAAGAAAGTCATTATTACTTGTGAAAAAATTGTTGAAACTGAAGATATTATTAGATTACCTGGTAAAGGACAAATCCCTATGCAGAAAGTAGATGCAGTAGTTAGAGTTCCTTTTGGAGCACACCCGACCAGTTGTTATCCGTTTTATACTTTTGACCCAATTCACATTAAAAATTATATGAAGATCAACTATGATGAATATTTTAATACATTTATTAAACCTGAAAATATTGGAGACTACTTGGAAAAAGTTGGAGGTATAAAATCTATTTTAAATATAATTACATAGGTGATAATTATGGATTATTCAATTGATGAATTAATTACAGTCTTAATGGCACGAGAAGTTACAAATACGGATGTAATGATAGTTGGAGTTGCGACACCTTGTGTTTGGTCTGCATTTACATTAGCAAAAGTCACCCACGCGCCTAATGCAATTTTTCATTATATAATGGGTAATACATTTGTGTATGAAGCCCGAAGAGTTTCATTATTATGGCTAGAAAATACAGCTATATCGCGATGCCATCGGATCCATAATAGCGGAGAATGTACCCTTGAATTGCTGCCCCATGACACTCTTACAACAATCGAATTTTTCAGACCTGCACAAATTGATCAATATGGAAATACGAATAACACATGTATTGGATCGTGGGACAACCCAAAAGTAAGGTTACCAGGAGCCGCTGGAATTCCGGATTTCTCTGGTTTTTATAGTAGAGGACAGAGTCTTTATGTTACTCGTCATGATAGACGAACTTTTGTACCTTCTGAAAAATTGTTTTTTAGGTCAGGTGTTGGGTACGTCAATGGTCAAATGCCAGTTGCAGGAGGAGCAGGCCCTAAATTTATCATAACAGACCTTGCATATCTTGATTTTGACGAAAAAACTAAAAAAATGCGAATTAAAACGCGACATCCAGGAGTTTCAATCGAAGAAATCCAAGAAAAAACAGGTTTTGAATTAATTGTTCCTAACAAAGTTCCTGAGACCAAACCACCAACAGACCATGAGCTAAAAATGTTAAGAGAAAAAGTAGACCCACTTGCTATTAGACGTCTTGAAGTTCTAACAGGGAAAGAACGAGACGAACATTTACAATATGTTATTGAAAATGAAATAAAAATGGAAAAAAGAGTTATGGAACGCATTTAATTCGGAAATTACAAATTTATAGAGCATATCACCATTATTTTTTTAAAATTATTTTTTCAAAATTCCTTTGTAAATTTTCAATAACAAAATCTTTTTGTAAATTTTTTATCTCTACAATATCTTTAATTATCGTTGGAATAAGAGATGGTCTACCAATTATGTTTAACTTTTTATAATTGACAGGGCCGTCTGATTCAGTTAATAGCCGGTTAATAGGAGTTAATTTTACAAGATTTCTAACATTTTTTGAATATTTAACAGAAAAATTTATTGAATAGAAAAAACCATTATCAATACCTTTTTTAATCAATTTTTCGTTTGCTGAATACCAATGAATTATTATTGGACTGATTTTATACGTTTCTAATATCTCCATTATTTCAGATTCAGCATTTTTACCGTGAACTGTAACACCTAATTTATGTTTTTCAGAAAATGATAAAAATTTATTAAAAATTGATTTTTGTTTTTCCCATATATTTGGATCTTTTGTATAATATCTATCTAGACCAATCTCGCCAATAATTTTTATTATTGATAGATTTTGTTCAATTAATTTAATAACCGTTCCGAATAAATTTTCTATATCAGAATTAGAATTTATTGTAATAGGGTGTATACCTAAAGCAGGTAAAATTACATCCGGAAATTGGTGATATAATTCCAATACTTTTTTATTTTCCTCTTTAAACATTGAAACGACTACTACTTTTCTAACAGATTTATCAATTGCGTCTTTAATAACATTCTTAACTTCTTTAAATTGCGTTAAATGACAATGAGAATCGTGATAATAGCTCATTTTGAAAATCAAAATATTATTTTATTATTTTTTTAAATTTAATTTTGGATGTTTATTTAATGTTTCAAGGACTTTTTCAAACCGTTCATTGTATTTTCCAGCCAGTTTTACAACTTTAATATTCCAATCGTTAATTATTCCTTTTATCATTTCATCTATTTCAATTTGAAATTGTAGGTTCACAGACCTAAAATTATCATTTTCAATAGGGTAATTTGTTCTTTGTGTATAAAATAAAAAATCATATGTTTCAGCCCAATTTCTACAAATTGTTTCTAAAACATGGAGGTTCTTTTTTGAAATTGAATTTTTATTTGCAGATCTTTTAGCATAAGCAAAATTGTCGATAACTGTCCTGTCAGTAACTACAACATTGTTATTACTTTGTCTTTCGATTTCTTTATTTATTTGAGCATTAATCACCCAATATTGAGACAAAAAGGCGGAAAGGTCATTAACTGATGCAGGTATATCTCTTACAATTTCTCCGACCCAACCTACTATAATATGGTTTTCTTTTAAATATGACATGATTGTATGTCCTAAAGTGGTTTTTCCAGTTGAATGCGTACCTAAAATTCCAATTTTAATATAATTCTTCTTATCTCTTTCAAAATAGGCAATTAATTTCTTTTGAACAGTTCTTTTTAAAGTAGTTGATTTGTTCAAAAAGGATCATCTGGGAAAATTTTGTTTAATTGATATTTAGGATTATTAATTCTAAAAAACCACTCATAATAATTTTCTGTTAGAAGCTAATAAATGTTTTCTATTTAAATATATATAATCTATTAGCAATAAAAATGGAAATTGAGATCGATTAAAATAAGCTAATTATTGTTTAATTAATTTATTTGCGTCAAAAATTTCAAGAAAAGCAATATCCCGCTTTAATGATTTTTCATCTTCAATACTTTGGTTATATACAATAGTATAAGCTTTTTTAATATTAATATAATTACTCCTTATACGCCCTAATGACTGTTCATAACGCTCTAAGGATAAAGTTGTCCCATAATAAATTGCAACATCTGCTTCAGGTAGATCAGTCCCTTTCTCAATTAATCGCTCAGAAGCAAAAAGAATTTTAGCGGTACCTTTCTTGAACTTCATTATCTGTGCGTGTTGTAAATTGCCAGACATTTTACCATGAACATAAGTGCTCTCGATATTTCTTTGAACCATTATATTATGTAAATACTGGGTCATATTTACAAATCTACACAGGACTAAGACCTTTTTCCCCTCTTTTATAAAGCGTTCTAGCCAAAATAAAAGGCGTTCTTCTTTTTTAGATAGATATAATTTGTTAGATTCTTTAATTTCTTTTATTTTTTCGTTCATCTGCTCTTTTATATATTGAAAATTTTCATTATTTAATAAAAATGAATTTTTTATTTTATCGATAAACCTAACAAATGCCCTAAATGTATTTTCGAGTAGAGTTTGGCGGGCAATAGTCATTAAAAGAAAAGAACTTGCATGAGTTAACGATTTATTCAAAAAGTCTTCATCGGTTCTTTCTTTTATTTTCTCTTGTAAATTCTTTTTCCCTAAAATATCATTAATAAATAATAGGCTTCGGTTCGCAGGAATTTTTTCTCGATTTGTTAAAATTTTATATGTTTTATTAATTACAGATAAATTTTGAAGTTTAATTTCTTGGATTTTTTTGTCTATATCAATTACCCAATCATCAAATACTTGAATTCTCTTTAATTGGATCTTAGGTCTGTAATTCTCAAAATCGTCACCGGTAGGGAATATTTGGACAGCCCTTGACTCTCCAAATGTCTTAATTAATAAATTTCTTTTTTCTTTTTGTGCTATAGATGCAGTTAACCCAACTATAATTCTATCAGAATTTTCATCAAATACGCCTAATAAATTTAAAAGAGGCTCAAATCTTTTATTTAGGCGCCAATATTTAGATGAAAACTCCCGTAATACGAAATTTTCAATATCTTCTTTTTTTATTTCATTATATTGTTCCATTAACTCATTTATAATATCATCGAATGACCGTCCCCAAGTTGTTTCAATATAACGGATTGTCTCTTCTTTTGTCCGTTTTTTACCATAACTCTGAGCGAAAACATCTAATATCTCGTCAATAACTATTAATTTCACTTTATTTATTGTTTCCTTATCAATCATTTGAGTTCTTGGCGTTTTTGCAATTAATGAATTTAATAATAAAACAGGTGTAGCATATATTATCTTGGAAATCCTGGCATGGTCTCTGCTCATTCTAGCAGGAATTTCATTCCGTTCCGGTAATAAAAATAAATTTCCATGACGCCCTAACCCATAATCTTGGCTCATTTTAAATAATTGATGTTTTAATTTCCGATCTGCTACTAAATATAATATCTTTTCATCTTCTTTTATTTTCCCATTTTCAATTAGTCCGTCTACAATTAAACATGAGATTAATGTTTTTCCCATTCCAGTAGGTAATAATATTAGAATAACATTTTTTCCTTCATCTATTTTCAATATTGCTTGATCTCTCGCATTAGTCTGATAATTTCTCGGAACAATTACATTCATTTTGTTCGACTTATCTTGATCTGATTAATTTGATTAATTTAGTTTATATTCTTTATATTACATATATTTTTTTAAAAATAAAATATATGTCTTATTTTTTCCTAAAATCCCTTTAAAATTTGAAATTTTCAAAATCTATTTAAATAATAATTTATTAACATAAACATTTAAAAAAATGACTTGATTGGAACAAATTTTTATATATTTTGCCGATATAAATATTACATAAAATAATTGAATTCAATTTTAATATTATAAAATGAAAAAAGGTTTCAACTTGATGAACCCAAAAAAAAGTGGTTTTTTGATTCAATTTAATGATATAGATAATTTATGTAGGTGAACTACTTTTGTTGATTTCAGATCAAGATGAATTTTATATTAATATTATCCAACAAATTCTTGGTGGCGATTCCACAATTATGGATATTGTAAGAGAATTAGAGATCGAAAAAGAATTAACTGATGAGCAAATCGCCGCAAGATTGGGTATTCGCTTGAATGATATAAGAAGAATTTTATATCAACTATATGAAACAAGATTAGCGGATTGCCGAAGAGTCCGAGACGAGAAAACTGGCTGGTATGTCTTTTTTTGGCATATGGTCCCTGATAGAATAAATAATGCTATTATTAAGAAAAAAAAGGCAGTATTAAATATTCTAAAAGAGCGCTTGAACTACGAAGAATCACACATCTTTTTTAAATGTAATAACCCGAATTGCGCCAGAATTCCATGGGAAATTGCAACAGAATCTGGCTTTAGGTGCCCTATTTGTAATAATGACCAGTTGGAGAGTGTTTCAAACCAAGATATTATCGAATTTCTTAAAGATCAAATTTCAAATCTTGAAAAATCTATTAAATGATCAATAATTTAAAATTATTTATATTTTCATTTTCATCTCTTAAAGTCATTTTTACCAAAAAAAATCATTTATTTCTATTATTCCTTTAATTTCTATTCATATTTCATTGTAAATTATAAATATATCCATTTTTAACAATGAAACTTTATTAATTTTTATTAAATTTGGATTTTTTAAAATTATAATTAGTAATCACTTCAATTACTTGTTCTTATTTTTTTCAATTAAAATTTTCAATCTTCATAATTCATTTAGTCTATATGTCCATTTTTTTTAATTCGTTCTATATTTTTAATTAATATTTCAATTATCATTTATTTGATATATTACAAAAATAATTAAAACATAAACTGTTTTCCTATTTTGAATAAAAATAAATTATTTCCTTTAGGATAAAATTTAATCTTTTATTAAAATAATTTAAAAAATAATTTATTAATAGGTAAATTAAAATGCCTTCCGAGACATTAAAGACTATTACAGTCAAATTTTGGAAAATAGAAGCTGGACCAGACGATATTAAAAATAGAGAATTAGATACTCATAATAAATATTCTAATTTAGACAAAGATATGTTTTTATTTGGAGAATTTTTGATTGATGACCAATTTGGAGGGACTTTTGGTAAAAAAGTGGAAGCATGGTCTATAAATAAAAATAAACCTATAGATATTGACGATATAGAATACAATATCTACAAAATTTTTGATGAAAATAATAAATGGGCTGGAACAATTCAAGAGCTACTTATCGATGAAATTTGTCAATCATATAAGTCAGACCCAAAAATTATTTTTTCAGTAGACTTAAAAGGTGGTAAAAATATTTTTAATTTAATACAGCGCCCTGATTTCTTTATTTTTCCATTTATATTAAACCCCAAGTCAAAAGATGTTGAATATTTTATTCTTAAGAAAAAAAGTATTTCAATTGGTACAGATTGGGATTTAAAAAGGTGTATCCTTGGAGATGTTAAAGTCGCCGAAATTGATTCTAAAAGAGGAGGTAAAAAAGTTAAAATCTCAATCTATAACGAAGACCTCGCAAAAAATGACCTATTTTTGAAATATATTATTTTGTTTACCATAACAATTCCATATCAAGAAGAAATTAAATCCAGAATAAAATTATATTCAAATTCTATTAAAGAAGGGACACTTATTCTACATATTTCAGATAGTGTTCTAAAACTTTCAGCTCAAAAAGTCATTCCAGATTCAAGTCAACCTGCGACTTCTAAAAAAGTTTCTAAGAAGGTTAAAAAGAAAACTATAGAAAAAGAGACCACACCTAAAAGGATATCTAAAGAAGAACTTAAAGAGTCTATCAAAAAAGATTTATCTAAAAAAGAGCGCGCCCAATTATCTAATGTACAGGAGCAATTAGGACTAGAACAGGAAGAGAGCTCTATTAAGCAACCTCAAAAAGAGACTAATTCCGCGTCAACTGAACTTTCCTTTAAAATTGAAGACCCTATTGAAAAAGCACCTGGTATTGGTAAAAAAACTGGAGCTCGTTTTAGAGAACTAGGTATTAATACAATCGGTGATTTTATTAACGCAAATATTGATGAACTCCACGAAAAATTGCCTGTAACATGGATCACGAAATCTAAGTTGAAAAAGTGGCAAAATATCTGTATTGAGCATATTATTTGATTAGTTTATTTTGATTTTTATTCATATAATAGCTTGAATTGATATTATTTATCATTCCTTTTTAATATCTTTGATTTATTTTCTCAATTTTTAATTTTTACTTTTTCTAGCACAAAATAAAAATATACTAATTGAAATTAATTTCTTACACCTTTTTTATTTAAAAAAGCAATTTAAAAAAAAACAAAAATGACAAATAATTCATTATCTCAAAAAAACACCACTCAGGAGGTATATGAATATGGATAAGTCAGAAGAAAATGTAATCTTTATTGGAAGAAAGGCAGCCATGAACTACGTAATGGCTTGTTTCACCGTCATTCAAAGCGGTGTTAAAGAATTGGTTATTAAAGCCAGAGGAAAATCTATATCAAAAGCTGTTGACGTATTGGAAATATTGAAAAATAGATTTATGAAAGACCAGATTGTTATTGACAAAATTGAAACAGGTACCGAACAAATAGAAAGTAAAGATCGCGGAACTTTTAGCGTATCTACTATCGAAATCACTGCTAAAATAAAATAATTAAAATACAAAATAAAAAATCAAAATTTATTATCTGTTCTTTTTATTTTTTTTTACAAAATGTGAAATAGCCATTTTCAATAGTCTTAATTTTTGCAATAAAATATATAACTTTTAATATTGTCAGATTTTATAAGGTTTTCCAGAACGCATTAAGACAAAACATCGTTTTTTTATTATATATTAAAACTTTTTATCTAAAAATTTTAAACATTTTTAAAATTCAATTTAATAAAGGTAAATCGGTACTAAAAATAAATTAATTCTTATTTGAAATTTGCACAGTCCTTGTTTTTTATTGAAAATTTAATTTTTAGAGATTTTTCAAATTCCACTTTTCGACAAAAATATATAAATGTTAATTCTATTTTTTCGGAAATATATTTTTTGATAAGA